>Ga0209541_10000336_pt1 | contig 91844 bp, 109 predicted proteins | sample RifCSPlowO2_01_FD_184027 | JGI IMG/M metagenome (GOLD analysis project Ga0209541, IMG submission 184027) | Groundwater microbial communities from Rifle, Colorado - Rifle CSP2_plank lowO2_0.1 (SPAdes) (version 2) | ecosystem: Environmental > Aquatic > Deep subsurface > Groundwater | place... | reverse complement strand
GGAAAAATGGACATTGGAAAAGTCCTTCAGGGATTTGGCCCGAAAAAAAAGCAGAAATTCAAGATAAGATAAAGCGCGCAAGCAGGGCAACAGTTAATAAGAAAAAAAGCGTAATTGAAACAGGGAAAAAAATGCGTCTGGTAAAAAAGGAAAAAAAACAGGCAGCCCTGAGAGAGCTTGTCTGGAAAAACCGGTGGCCGGATGCGAGAATAGCGCAAAAGCTCGGTGTGGAAGAAAGGGAAGTAGCATATGAAAGAGGGATAGTACAAGAACTGCCAATGGTCAAAAACCAGAGGATTTCTCCTAGGGCAAAAGACAGGATTCTTGAACTAAGCGGGCAGGGCTTAAAAGACGCAGAAATCGCAAGGCTGCTAACTAAAGAAAGCCTGTGGCTTCACGCGCAAAAAAACGCTTTCGGAAAAAGAAGGGCAACGGGGCCTGTAACAATAACGCCTCAAATTGTCAGGAACGTGCGCATCTTCTGGAAAAAAGCCTCGGAGAGAAAAGAAAAACAGCATGTTTCTCCGCAAAGGCTTGCAGAACTCGAGGCAAAGCATCTCAGCAAAAAACCTGAATTTAAACAGACGCTGGAACGGGCTTTGCAGAGAACAGACCTGCCGCTTGAAACATGGCAGCTTGTGCAAAGGGCTGAAGAATTCAAACTAAAAGCAGATGTGGCATTCGACCGCAGTAAGCAGCTGGAAGAGGAAGCAGTAATGCTTTTAAGAAATGGGAAAAAAAATGAAAGCCGACAGAAGCTTACAGAGGCAAGAGGAAGTTTTGCAATAGCGCAGCACCTGCAGGCTGTTTTTGAAATGAACATGGCTGCCCTGGAAAAAGAGCTTGCAAAAGGAAAAAAATAAAAAAAAGAGGCGAAAAAATGGGAAGAGAACGCAGGCGCACGCCAAAAGCAGGAAATCCGGGCAGCATGAAAAAAGAAAACCTGCGAAAATTAAAAAGCCATGCCCTAAAAAGCGCGAAAGAACTTGCGGCTCGCACAAAGGGAACTGTTGTAAAGAGGGGCAGCAAAATTTTTGTCCAGTGGAAAACAAGCGAGAAGGGCAGGACAATTATTAACAGGCGCTTTTTTTGGTATTAGGTGAAAAAAATGCTTGTTATTGTAGGCTCGAAAAATCCCGTGAAAATAAACGCGGCAAAAAACGCTTTTTTAAAATACTTCAAAAAAGCGAAAATTGAAGGGATTGAAACAGCAAGCAGAGTAAGAGAACAGCCCATTGATATTGAAGAAATTCTGCAGGGAGCAAAAAACCGCGCAAAAAAAGCATTTGAATCAAAAGAGTGTGATTTTGGAGTTGGAATAGAAGCCGGAATTTTTCAATTGCAGGGAACAAATTCAGGATGGTTAGACACTGCATGCGTTGCGATTTTCGACGGAAAAAAATTCCACTTGGGATTTACGCCTATGTTTGAATACCCGAAAAAAATAGTTGAAACAATCCTTGCTGAAAACTGCGTTGTGGGAGAAGCAGTCGAAAAGGTTTTCAGGGAAAAAACAGACAAGCAGAAAGAGGGCGCAGTTGGCTGGCTTACAAAAGGGAAAATGCCGCGCACAAAATACATTGAACAGGGAGTAATAATGGCACTCATCGGAATTGTGCGCAAGGAATTTTTTGAGTGAAGAAAAATGCCTGAAAGAATTTTGAGAAGCAGGAAAGGCATTCCAAGGCACGTAAGAAAAGAGCAGCAATGGAGGCAGATAGAATTTACAGGAAGAGTGGGTTTTTTAGGATTCAAGCATCAGGCTGCCTTGGAAAAAAAACTCATGCCAGTTATGCCGCAGATTTTACAGTCTATCAGGTCTAACAACAAGCCGCTTGTCTTACACAGGGTTTTCCCGATATCCGCAGAATTGACAACAACTTTTGCGCTAATGGCTTTGCAGGTCAGAAGCAAGGCAAAAAGGCGCCACGCTTATTCCCTCATGAAGCACATTGCAATGCGCGACTGCGAAAAAGACTATGTGGAATTGCGGGCAGAAGACTCGGAAAGCCTGAAAAACATTTTTGGAAGCAAAGAAAAAGCAGAAGATTTCTGGCGGATATTCGGAAAAAATTATGCAGAAATAGTAAGTGCAAGCTCTGCAATAATAAACCGCGAATGGGAAAAACAGCAACAAAAGTGATTGCATGGAACTGCTTTTTTTACGGATAATAGCGCTTCTTGCGGGTTCTGGACTGGGAGCAGTGCAGGACGCAAGAACAGGAATGATTTCCGACAAAATAAATTATGCAATGATTGCAACAGGGATAATCCTGAATATTATTGCGTTTGACTGGATTGGATTATTGTTCGGGGCAGTTGTTTTCGGAATTGGATTTGTTGTTTATTATTTCGGAAAAATAGGCGGGGGAGACGTAAAACTCTTTACAGGAATAGCTTTTCTGATGCCGTTTTATGTTGGAAGAATATTTGTGCTGAGCGTGCTGCTTGTTTCCGCTATTCTGGCAGTGATTTTCTATTCTGTTTTCTATACTTTAAAATACGCGCGCAGGGGGATAAACTGGAAGGAAAACACTGAAAACCTGAAAAAGGTTTTTTTGTTCGGCATTGTTTTCATTGCATATTTCTGGTTTTTGGCGCAGACAAAACAGGTTAGCGTTTTCGCGCTCGGTTTTTTGGGAACAGGATTCGCCTTCGGATTATTGTTTTTGGCGTTTGAAAAGGAGATAAGGAAAAACTTTTTCCTGAAAAAAATAAGCCTTTCAAAACTTGAAGAGGACGAAGTGATTGCTTCCGAGTTTATTGATGAAAAAATAAAAAAAGTTCTCGGAGCGGGCATGAAGGGAATTTTAGGCGAAAAGGAAAAGCAAAAACTGGAAAAGGCAGGCATAAAAGAAATTCCTGTTTACAGGAACATGCCGCCATTTGCGCCTTTCATTTTCCTTGCAATAATAGTTGTCCTGCTGAAACCGGATTTTCTGGGATTTTTGTTTATTTGAATCCTATTCCTTCAACTGAAATTTTTGCAGGCATGTTGAGTTCTCCTTCTACGGCAAACTTGCACTCAAGGAATTTTTCTATTATGGAAATGTTTGTCCTGCAGTGCTCTGTGAATTTTGAAACTGCAATTTCTGATTTTCCTTTTGCGAGCGCCATGAAAACAAGCAACTGGTCAGCACAATGGGAATCGATTGGAGAGTTTGCTGAAAGCTCTTCAATGAGTTTTTCCGCCGCTTCTTTTCCGACTTCAAGGGCGGGTTTGCCCTTTTCTCCAAGGGCATTTGCTCCGAGAACTGTTTTTTCAAAGCAGGCAAACAAATCAATCGAGCTTCCGATAGTGTCTTTTCTTTCCTGCTTTGACTCGATTTTTTCAATCCAGTCTGCTTCGAATTTTTCAAGCAGAATTCTCTTTGCTGTTTTTGCCTGGGCAGTAGAAACCTCTGAAGGAAGCGCGCTTGAAACAGAAAAGCATTCAAAATGATTTAAGTTCCCTGTTTCAAGAAAAACAATGGGCTTCAAAGGAAGCTTTGAAGGTTCAGACTTGAAAAAAACACGCCCGTTTCCTTTCGGAAAAAAACCATGGGCAAGAATTTCCGCGGAAAATTTTGCATTCATTAAGCGCAGCTTTGGAAACAAATCCTTTTGAAGGAAAAAAATGCTCGGGGCAAAGGCAACGGAAGTTCCCCCTGCAATGTGGAGTTCAATGTGTTCTTTCAGGGAAACAGGAAGAAGCTGCTGGAGCAGAAGCGAAATTGCTCCCGCTGTTCCGATGTTGATATTGAGGTTTTGAGGAGAAGTTTTTTTGGGAGAGAAAAAAATTTCAGTGCTTTGCAGAAAATCGCCTTTTGTTTCCGCATTAGAAATTGTTGCAAGTGCTTTCACTGCAGTTAGATGCTGGGGCTTTAAGCCAGGGCTTTCCCTTCCAGCGCGGATATTGGAAAGATGCACCGGCTTTTCAAGAAGGACTGAAAGCGCAAGCGCTGTACGGATTATCTGCCCGCCGCCGGTTCCCTCTGAACAATCTAGCTCAATGAATTCCTGCATAGTAACAAAAAATATGGTTAATAATAAGAAGCTTGCTTCCAATTATTTTGTTATGAAAGTTCTGGTTACAGGAAGCAGGGGCTTTGTAGGAAAAGAGCTTGTAATTGCATTGAAGAAAACAGGCTTTGAAGTAAGGGAATTCGATTTACGCCTCGGAAACGACTTGTCCGATGAAAAACAGTGCGCGGAAGCCGCAAAAGGAAATGAAATTGTTTTCCATCTCGCAGCTGTTCTCGATGAGGAAAGCCCGCTCCTGCACAAAGTCAATGTTGAGGGAACGAAAAACATTTTAGAGGCAAGCGCAAAGGCGCGCGTGAAACAATTTGTTTTTCTGAGCAGCGTGGGAGTGCATGGAAAGGCAAAAAGCATTGTAAGCGAAGAATCCCCTTTGATGCCTGAAACAGCTTATGAAAAAACAAAGGCTGAAGCCGAAAAAATCGTGCTTGAATTTCAGGAAACAATGTTTGTCACAATAATAAGGTCAGCGCTTATTCTCGGCGCGAACAATTACTGGAAAAGCATTGTTCATCTGGTAGAAAAAAACTTTCCATTGCCAGGAAAGGCGGACAATATCTTTCAGACAATTTTTATCAGGGATTTGGTTTCCGCAATATTGTTCTGCGCAAACAACAGGAACTGCTTCGGAGAAACATTCATTGTTGCGAACAGCGAAAAAAAAACACTCAAAGAAATCTGCCGGGAAATAAAAAACATTCTCGGCCTGAAGGGAGAAATAAAAACAATTCCGATTGGAATAGCAAAAATAATCGCTTATTTGAATCTCATAAAAAACAAGCTCACGGGGAAAAAAAGCCTTCTCGAGCCGGCTTACATCAACAGGGTTCTGCACGAAAGAAACTATAATGTAAGCAAAATAGCAAAGGCGGGCTGGCAGCCGAGATACTCGACAGAAAACGCCTTAAAGGAAACAGTACAAGAAATTAAAGCAGGCGGACAAAAATGATTTTTGGAAGATTTTTTTCAAAGTTCAGAAGGCCACAGCAAAAGACTGCTTCAAAGAAAAGGTTTGCCGCAAAACATGCAGAACCCGCAGTTGAGGCGCCAAAACCGCAGGCAAAGCCAATAGATGTTTTCGGCAGAGACAGAGATACAATGCTTGCAACAAAGATTACAAGCAGCCATTTTATTCAGGCATGCGACAGGCTGCGGCGCGACCAGAGCAAGCCAGTGGATTACCAAAAACTTTTTTCCAGAATGTTTACTGATTTTGAAGGCTCTATTGATCCTATATGGATACATGCAAGAAAAAGTTTTGAAGCCGCAAAAATAAAAATCGAAGTGGAATATGAAGACCCGGAAACAAGGAAAGCGACAATGCACAGGGTTCTTGAAAGAATCTTTGCAGATGTGCTTGCTGAAAAGGCAAAAACCGCACAGCAAAAAAAGCCTTAATAAAAAAATTTGTTATCTTGCTTTTCCTGCTTTTTCAGCTGCTTTTACTAATTCTGTCAGGATTTTTTCAGCCTGGTTCAAATCGCCTTTTGTCCTTTCAATTGCTGCCCCTACATGCAGAATGTCTGCTCCAGCCTGAACTAATTCAAAGGCCTGCTTTGCGGTTTTGATTCCTCCGGCAACAACAATTGGAACAGAAACAAGCTTTCTTGCTGCAGAAACAAGTGCAACAGGAACTGGCTCGGGAGCTCCGCCGCCTGCTTCAAGAATAATCAAGTGAGAACCCATGAACTGCCCTGCAAGCGCGGTTGCTCCCGCAAGATACGGAATATCCCTTGGAATAGGCTTTGCCCTTCCGACATGGCCTACTGCCATTCCCGGCTCGACAATAATATAAGAAGTTGGAATAACCTCTAGCTTCATTCTCTGGATTGGCATTGAAGAAACAATCTGGGCACCCGAAAGATAATAAGGGTCTAAAGAATTTAACATTGACATGAAATAAATCGCATCTGCATTCTCATTCAGAGTCGCAATGTTTCCCGGAAACAAAATAACAGGCAGAGAACAGCTTTTTTTAATCGACAAAATAGTCTGTTCTAAAAGCAGGCCCTGCGCGCCAATGCTTCCTCCAACTGAAATTCCGGAAACACCTGCTTTTTCAGCAATAGCCGCAAGCTTTCCCGCTGTTTCAGGGCTCTGGTTTGGAGGGTCTAAGACTAAAAAAACAAGCCCTTTTTTTTGCTTTATGCTTGCAAGAATCCTGTCGTAAGTTTTTCCAACATGCGTCCCATTCATGAACAAAACCGAAAATAAGATAGTTCGAATACTTATAAAAAGGCTTTGCCGAGAGCTTCGAGAGACTCTTGAATGTTCTGTTTTTGGGAACCTTGAAGAATGCTCCCATGCCCAGGGAGAAGAAAATTGAAATCAAGCTTTGAAATTTTTTCAAGGGAAGCCATTAATTCAGAAGAATTTCCCGATGGCAAGTCTGTTCTTCCAAAGCCGTTGAGAAACAAGGTGTCACCTGAAAACAGCAGTCCAAGGCTTTTTTCAAAAAAACAAACGCTTCCCTTTGTATGCCCTGGCGTGAACAAAACCTCGAGCTTGAAATTGCCAAGATTTATTGTTTCATTGCTTTTGAAAAAAGAAGTTATTTTTGGAAAATGCTCCGTAAGGATAAAATCCGCGGCAGTGAAATCAAAATCCTTTTTGTTCACAAAACCCGCATCGAATTTGTGCATGAAAATTTTTGCGTTTGGAAAAAGAAAATCTCCCCCGAAGTGGTCTGCGTGCCCGTGGGTATGGAGAACTATTGAAATTTTTTTGGGAGAAATGCCTGCTTTTTCGAGAGATGATTTCAAAGCAGAGGAGTTTGCCTGCGCCGAGGAATCAATCAGAACAGGGTTTTTTCCCTTGAGGAGAAAAACATTGCTTCCAATCCCTTGAGATTCAAAAAAGAAAAGGTTTGGAAGAATCTGCCTTAACATGCAAAAAAAACTGGAAAAAAGATGTTAAAAACACGCCTGCGGAAAAAACTGGCTTTTGTTTTTTTGGATTGCTTTTTATTTTTTTTCATGCCATAGTTCTTGGGGTTTTTTGTTGGAGCAGGCTACGGTTTCTCTGGTTGAAAGGATTTCTCTTGAAAGCGGAAAGCCGAAGGAAGAGATACTTGAGAAGATAGAGTCGAAAAAGGAAAAATTTGCGGGGCTGTTAACTGAATCAGGGGCTGCCCTGATGGTTGCAAAGGAGCTTGGGCTTGAGTTTGACAGGAATTCTGAAAGAACAAAAATTTCCCAGTTAGAGGACGGAATGAGCAATATTGACCTTGCCGTAAGAGTAATGCAGGTTTTTGCGCCAAAAGAATTTGAAAAAAACGGGAGAAAAGGCAGGCTGTGCAATCTCATTGTTGCGGATGATTCAGGGGAAATAAGATTGACTTTGTGGCATGATGATGTGAAAAAAATTTTGGACTGCGGGCTTGAAAAGGGAAATGTTTTGGAAATAAAAAACTGTTATGTGAGCTCATTCAAGGAAAAATTGCAGTTAAGCCTTTCAAATCAGGGGCAGATAACTGTTAATCCGAAAATAAATTCTGATTTTCTGCCAAAGGCAGAGAACAGGATTTTTCAGCTGGATGAGATACAGCCGGGGCTGAACGATGCAAGCGTAATAGCGCGCGTGTTAAGGGTTTTTCCCGCAACAGAATTCAAAAAAGAAAATACCCAGGGAAGAGTAATAAATTTCATGATTGCAGACAAGACAAACACAATAAGGGCGACTGCATGGAACGATTTGGCAAAAGAAGCTGAAACACTGAAGGAAAACGATTTAGTGAAAATAGAAGGGGCTTATACAAAACAGGGAATGAAGGGAATAGAACTTCATCTGGGATACAAGGCAAGGATTTTAAAAAATCCTAAAATGGAAAAAGAGCTTCCTTCAGCAACAGAACTCCGCGGAATAGAAATAGTTGCAAAAAAAATTTCCAATCTGCACAAAGAAGACGGCTTTGTGGAAATAAAGGGAAAAATTTCTGAAATACAACAGGGAAGGCTATTGTACAATACCTGCGGGCAGTGCGGAAAAAAGCTTTTGAAAATGGAGGAAGGCTTTTTGTGCGAAAACTGCGGAGAACAGAAAATTGCAGTTCCGAATGCAGTTATTTCAGTTAAAATAGAGGATGAAAGCGGAAGCGTCAGCGCTGTTTTTTACGGGCAGACAGCAGAAGAACTGATCGGGGAAAAAGCCGCAGTGATTGAAAAAAATATTTCAGAAAAAAGCCTTGAGGAAATCTTCGAGGAAACAAAAAAACAATTGCTGGAAAAACAGATAAAGCTTCAGGGGCTAGTAAAGGAAAGCAAATTCTCAGGCGAGCTGGAAATTGTGGCGAAGAATCTGGAGAAAAAATAATTCGAATTGAATCTCTTGCCAAAATATTGAAAGCATTGAAAAAAATAGAATTTTTGGTTCACGCTTAACAATTTTGCCCTTGAGCGACAACTTGTTTAATCAATTCGATACCGGTATCTGCGGTTGCTTGTTCATATTTTTGGATTATTTCTTTTGCTTGGTCTTTTCCAGCAGCAGGACAATTTTCATAAGACATGCTATAATCAAATTCTGAACTTTTTGTTACTCCACACGGGACATTCAGGTAAAATTCTCTTCCAGAAACTGCATAACTTTTGTTATCCTGATTCCAAAAAAAATAAATTGCATACTGGGGCGCAGAAGGCATATACGAGGGGGAATTATCAAATTTACAATAGCCATTAATATTTGAGACAACACATTCAGATAGTTTTAATGAAGAAATTTTGTTTTGCAAAAAACTTTGAGCATCCTCTTTGGTTTTAGCCTCGAGTTTTGTAAACTGAACCTCAATATTTTCTCCTTTTTCAACAGTATAAACATAAATCGCCATTGAACCCGCCTCAAATTTAGGCCCCAACGCACTTAACTCAGAGGACGGCATAGGGGACAGTCCAATTCGATTTGCTTTGCCAACACTATCTGGAAGGCAAGAATTTTGCAGATTGCCAAAATTAAGGCAACCGGCAATTAGCAAAATCGAAGTAATACAAATAACCAAAAATATTTTTTTCATTGATTAAAATAAAGCCTTCCAAAATTTAAATCTTCCTGAACAGCGGAAATCCGCTGGAATGTTATTTAAAAACAATCAAGGACTATCTTTAACGTTAGCGGGCACAAGTGAGCAGTCAGCCCAAAGATGCGCTCTCAAACGGCCCAAGCTACTGGAGGGATTTTAATGGGAAAACAGATAAAGGAAATAGACGATTTGCCGGGCATTGGAGAACAGGCAGCGGAAAAACTCCGCACTGCAGGCTATAAGACAATTGAAAGCATTGCAGTTGCTTCTCCGGCAGAACTAATTGAAGCAGCAGGCCTTGGAGAAGGAACTGCGACAAAGGCAATAAGGGCGGCAAGAGACGCGCTTGAAATGGGCTTTGAATCTGCGGATGTAATTGCCGAAAGAAGAAAGCTTGTAGGAAAAATAACAACCGGAAGCAGGGAATTCGACACAATGATTGGCGGAGGCATAGAAACAGGAAGCATAACAGAGATTTATGGAAAATTTGCAAGCGCAAAAACACAGGTATGCTTCCAGACAGCAGTAACAGTCCAATTGCCCCAGGAAAAAGGCGGATTGGACGGAGCATGCTTATGGATTGACACTGAAAATTCTTTTCGGCCCGAGAGAATAACTGCAATAGCTGAACATCTCGAATTAAACACGGAAGAAGTCCTGAAAAAAATCTTTGTGGCGAGATGCTATAATTCAGACCACCAGTCACTGCTCGGGGAAAAGGCAACAGACCTTGTAAAGGAAAAAGGAATAAAACTCATAATTGTTGATTCATTGACTGCGCAGTTTCGGGCAGAATTCATTGGAAGAGGGCAGTTATCTGACAGGCAGCAAAAGCTCAACAAGCACATGCACACGCTCATGAAGCTCGCGGAAATGAGCAATGTAGCAGTCCTTGTAACAAACCAGGTAATGCAGAACCCGGGAATACTGTTCGGAGACCCAACAACTCCAATCGGAGGGGAAATAGTGGCGCACAACAGCAAAACAAGAATCTATCTCAGAAAAAGCAAGGAAGACAAGAGAGTCGCAAAGTTAGTTGATTCTCCATCACTGCCTGATGGAGAAGCGATTTTCAGGGTAACTGGCCATGGGATAGAAGACGTGGAATAAAAACCTGCAAAGAAAACAGGAAGTATACATAACTTGTTTTTGTTTGGTTCAGTAAAAGAGTTGTTTCTTTTATTGAGCCAAATTATAATTTCTTTTTTTAATCTGTTACTTTGAACACTGAACTGTTGTGCTTTGCAGGCTGCGCCATTTTCATGCCTATTGCCTGTCCCTTAATGGCTTTTGCAATCTGCTTGTGCTCTATCTGCATGCTTTCAACTGTCTGTTCAAAGGCTTCCCCGGAATGCTCTATGGAAATCTTGTCGCCCTTGTTCAAAGTGCCGGATAGTTCTATTACTCCAACTCCTATTTTGTCAAAATAATGCGTCAGTTTTCCTATCAGTTTTTTTGGCATAATAACCAGGAAAAATAATGCATCAAAAAACTTAAAAAACAGGCGAAAAACAAGCCAAGTGAAACCATTAAAAAAGCCTCGAAGCAGAATTACTTCGGGCCGGGCTGGGGCGCTAGCAGTGCCTTGTAGCCGGAAACCTGCTTTATGCCGGAGCCGCGCCTGGAAAGAGGTTTAGCAGGCTGGAAAGAGCCATTGCCAATACAAGGAACTTCTGCCTTCAAAAGATTTTTTGTCAAAGTGAACCCCGCGAGATTCGGAAGAAAGCAACGGTAGCTCTGGCAAAGGATGCTTTGGAGTTTTGGAAGCGAGGAAAGGCAGTGAAAAACTTTTCCCAGCACGATAAATCCATTTTCAGGCGGCCCACTTTTTGATTGCACAAGAAGTGTTTTGGACATAACGATAAATTTAATATTGACTTTGCCCATAAATTAAGTCAGGGCAATTTGTTTGGCGGTCTGGAAATTAAGAGGGCTTTGTTTTAGAGATTTTGTTAGTTGGTTTTTTGTGCGGATTTATTTCTTGTCTTTTTCTTAATTTTGACTTGAAGAAGTAAATAGAGGTGAAAAAATGGCAAAGAAAGAATTGTTTTTAGATTTAATAAGACACTTGCCGGAAACTTTTTATTTAAAGAGAATAAAAAACAGGGTAACGGCCTATGCTTTTTGCCAGGACAGGCCGGAAACATCGAAATATCCAATAACCATGAATGTAGAAATAACAAACAATTGCAATTTTAGGTGCCTAATGTGCCCGATAGACGATATGACAAGGCCGGTTGGATATATGAAATTTGAAACATGGAAAAAGATAATAGACGAAATAAAGGGGCATACGGAAGCAATTGCGCCTTTTTTATTTGGAGAGCCGTTATTGCACCCGCAAATAATAGATTTTATAAAATACGCAAAAGAAAACCAAATAATGGTATTTATAGACACGAATGGTTCAATGCTAAACGAAAGCATGGCAAGAGGGCTGTTCCAAGCAAAAACAGATAAAATAACAATTTGTTTAGACGCAACAACAAAAGAAGTTTATGAACAGATAAGAAGGGGCGGAAAATACGAAGAAACAATCAAAAACATAAATGCCGCATTGAGGATTAAAAAAGAAATAAAAGCAAAAACAATAATAGACCTGCAATTTATTGTATTAAGAAATAACGAGCACCAAATAGAAGAATTTGTAAAAAAATGGAAAAAGAAAGTAAACAGGCTAAACATAAAGAAGTTTGGAAATTTAGGGGGGCAATTAAAACAAGAACAGTACGCTTGGGAAATAAAACAGTTTCAGGAACTCTCTTTAAATCCCTGCGACTTATTGTGGCGTTCAATGGCAATAGCATGGAACGGGGATGTTCTGCTTTGCTGCAAAGACATTCATGGAAAAACAATAGGAAACGTAACAAATCAAAGCATAGCGGAAATTTGGAACTCTAAAAAAATGCAAACAATAAGAAAAGAACACTTAAAAGGAAACAGAAAAGATTTGTGCGGGAATTGTTCCCATAAAACACACAAGGGATTATGGATAACGGCAGTATTGGATACAGCGACCATAGAAAGAATAAAATAAAGACTATTCAAAAATTGCAGCACTGCAATCCGAAAGATAATTAACATTGCAGCGGATTATATGCAAGACGCGGGATACCGCTCTTTAAAGAATTAATTGCTTACACAAGTTTCTGGATATTTGCACAAGAACGACTATTTACAAAAGGCTTTTTTCAGGCATAATTTTAAATAGGGGAAAAAGGCTACTTATAGTGCAAAAAAACAGGTAGTTTTTATGGATGAAAGAAAGAGCGTCAAGGACATCATAGAGGAAATGCGCAAGGAACTGAGAGAGGAAAAAAGCACTGATTTGGACTTGTTCCTCCCTGCAACAATGCGCGAGCAGAGAAAAAGGGCATTGAAGCACAAAAAAGCCTCAAAACCCAAAAAGCACAAGCCTGCAAAGAAAAAGGCGCATCACAAGGCAAAGCCAAAAAAAGCCAATAAAAAGCCAAAGAAAAAAAAGAAACGATAAAAAATTTAAGTTCTTTTTATTTTGTCCCTTGCTTCCCTTTCAAGGGATTCGATTGCGCTCTGAACTGCGGTTAAAAGCTTCCAGTCAAATGCGCTTGCAACAACTGTTTTTCCGGCAAGGACAAGCTTCAAATGGACAGTGTGCTTTTTTCTTGTGCCTAACTTTCCGTGCTCCTTGAAATGGACATGAAGGAGAAATTCTCCGGGAAAAACCATTGCAATCTTGTCATAAAAAATAAAAATCGAGCCCATTATTTTTGCCCTGTCGATTTCATCTACCTGCGGAAAATTCGCAATCTGGATGTTTCTTGCTGATTCCTTTTTTGCAAAGCAGGAAAGAATGTCGCGGATTGAAACAATGCCCAGAACCTGGGAATTTTCCTCAACAACAACATGGTGAATGTTATTTGAAAACATCAGCTTTGCTGCCTTCAAAAGATTTTCATGCGGCTCAATTGTTATTACTGATTCAGTCATTTCGTTTTTAACGGGAGTTTTTGCAATAGGGACTTTTTCCGCTGAAAATCCGGTTGATTTTGTCGTAGTGCCGGAACGGCTTCCCTGGTCTCTTTCCTTGGGAAACAGGAAAAACTTTTCCATTATGTCCTCAATTGAAATAAAGCCCTTCAAAAAGGATTCGTTGTCAACAACGGGAATTCCCGAAATGTTTTTTTCACGCATCATTGAAAGCGCCTGTGCAACAGTGGAATTTTCCTCGAGCACAAAGGGCTTTTTCCATACCAGCTTTACGGGAATTTTTTTTATTTCGGGAAAGGAATTAATCTGGTTTACAACCGAAAGAGCGGAAACAATTCCGATTATTTCATTATTTTTTGAAACAGGCAGAACCCTTGCCCCGCTTGAAAACATGAGCTCAGCGATTTTTTCTATTTCAGTGTCAGAAGAAAGAACCGGCGCTGCTTCAAGGACTGAGGCAACCTTTATTTTTGAGGCATTCACTATTTTTTTCCTTGCAAGCTCGCGCTTTGAAACCAGCCCTAAAAAAGAATCTCCCTGGAAAACAAGCGCGGAACCCTGCTTTGAGGAAATCATTTTTCCTATGAGCTGCGAAATTGAAGAATCCTTTTCAACGCGCAGAAAATTCTTTTCAAGCAAATCCACAGCAGTAATCGCCATAAAAAAACCTCCATTCCTTGGTAAATAAAAAACATTTCAAAGTATTTTTCAAATGTTGCTTTTGCGCAAAATTATTTTTTCAGGCCCGAAACAATTTCAAGAATAGCCTTTTGCTGGTTTGGCGCTTTCACTATCCCTGAAGCCACAAAAACTCCCAATGTGCCGAGCTCTATTGCCTTTGAAACATCAAAAGAATTTTTTATGCCGGCGCCGGTAATTGCCTTTATTTCGGGGGCAATTTTTTTTATTGCCTCTGCGGAATCCGAAACAAGCCCGGGCCTTGCAGTGCTGACAGAAACATTTCCCGAAATTAATTCGGGGGGTTCTATTGCAATGAAATCCGGCTTTGATTCAAAGCCCGCAATCTGCTCTGCCCTTTCAAGGTTTTCTGCGCACGCCATTACGAGCAGGGAATTCTTTTTTGCAAGCGCAATGCTTTTTTCCAAAACAGAATTGTCAAGCTTGTGTTCTGCATGGTTCAGAACAGTTCCTATTGCGCCTGCCTCTTTTACTGCCGCAGGGGAAGTCCATCCTGTATACGCGCCCTGTTCTATTGCATCGATGTGCTGGGCAAAAATATGCATTTTTGTTTTTTCAGAAACAAGGCGGATGTCTGCTGCCTGGACAACAAGCACAATTGTCTTTTTTGTTTTTTTTGAAACAAGAGAGGCTTTTTTTGCAAGCGCAAGCGCGTTTCTGCCCGTGGCCTCTTCATAGGTTTTGAAATTAATAAAAACAACCGGGGTTTTCAGCTTCAGGAAAAACACCTTTTTTTGATTCAGACAGATAATTATTATGGACAAGAACTTTTTAAATTCAATTGGCGGCAGAATCTATATTGATTGCAATGCAGCAGAAAATTGTTTCAATTGAAAGCGTAATTGCGTCTTCGCAGAAATTCAGCAAAAAATCAGACAGGGAACTGTTAAGGAAAGCGTTTGATTTTGCGCTGAAAAAGCACAATGAGGCAAAGGAATCCGCGAGAATGCAGCACCTGCTCTGCACTGCGCTTGAAGTCTCTGAAATGGGAGTTGACGATGCGACAATTGCCTCTGCACTGCTCCATGATGCCGTACTGAAAAAATGCGCGCAGGCCGAAGAAATCAGGGAAAAATTCGGCGTGGAAATTGCAAAAATAGCAGAGGAATGCTCAAAAGGATTTGAAATAGAGCAGAAAAACCGCAACATGCTTTCAGAGGGGCTTTTGTCGACAGTTATTCTCGGCTCGATAAGGGATGTAAGGGCAATCTTCATTACTCTTGCTTCTGCAATAGATACTCTTGGCAGGCAGGGGATAGTCTCTGAAAATGAAAAAAAGGATTTTGCAAAAATGTGCTTCACTGTCTGGGTTCCTGTGTGCGAAAAACTCGGCCTGCATGGGATGAAATGGCGTCTTGAAGACCTGAGCTTCAAGGCCCTGAACCCAAAGGAATACAATGAAATAAAAAGCATTGTGAACGAGAAAATAGAATCGCGCGAAAGCGAAGTGAATCTGGCAAGGGAAGAGATTGAAAGCCTGTTGAAAAAAGAAAGCATTAATGCGAGGGTTTTTGCAAGGCCCAAGCATTTTTTTGCAATAAGGAAAAAAATAAAATCGGGAAAAAAGTTTTCCGAAATCTATGATTTGCGCGGAGTGCGGATTATCTGCGAAAACATAAGGCAGTGCTATGAAATTTTGGGAATAATAAACTCGAATTACAGCATTATTCCGCAGGAATTCGACGATTACATCATTAACCCGAAAGGCAACAATTACAGGAGCCTTCACACAGTAATAATCTGGAAGGACAGGCCAGTTGAGGTGCAGATCCGCACATGGGAAATGCACTGGGACAATGAAACAGGGCTTGCATCGCACTGGGCCTACAAGGATTATTCTCCGGACGCATACTTCGACAAAAAGCTAAGCTGGGCGCTGCAGATTGTCGAATGGCTGCAGGCAAAGGAAGGCACGAAAAAATTCCTTGAAGCACTGAGAATGGATTTTGGCGAGAACGAAATTTTTGTTTTAACGCCGAAAAAACAGGCAATTGTCCTTCCCGAAAATTCAACTCCAATTGATTTTGCCTTTGCAATCCATTCTGATCTGGGATTAAAGTGTGGAAAGGCAAAGGTAAACGGAAAAATAGTCCCTCTTAACTACGCTCTTGAAAACGGGGATTTGGTGGAAATAATTCCAATGCAAAGCGTGCAGGCAAAAAGAGACTGGCTTTCAATTGTAAAATCAGACAAGGCAAAATTAAAGATACGACAGAAGCTCGGGATAAAGACAGCCCCTAAAAAAGAAAAAAAGCAGAAGGCTGCAATTACTACAAAAAGCAGTTCTGTGCGGATTGCAAAATGCTGCAGCCCGCTTCCTGGAGAGGGGATAATAGGGCTGCGCACTACGAAAAGAAAAATCATTGCGCACAGGGCTGACTGCAGGAATATCCAGAAGTGCGCAAAGGCAAGGCTTGTGGCGCTTGACTGGGATATAGGATCGGGAAAAAACTTTGAAGTTCAGCTCAGGATAAAGGCGCGCGAAAGCTCCAGCTTATTACCCGGGCTGCTGAATGCGGTTTCTTCCGCGGGAGCGACAATTGTTTCAACGAGCGCAAAGGCAAACAAGGGAAAGGTTGTGGAGGCACTGTTCAATGTGAGGATACAGCAGGCAAAACAGCTTGAAAAAATAATCCAGAAAATAAAAAAGCTCCCCCAGGTGTTCGAGGTAGAAAGGGCTTAACGCGGAAAAGAAAAAAATTGCAGAGTCCCGCAGAAAACAAAAGCCTTATTAAACAGAAAGGGAAAATTAGTATTGGCGAGAAAATGAAAAGAGTCCAGACGGGAATTTTGGGGCTTGACGAGCTCATTGAGGGCGGCTTTCCGGAAGGGAGAAGCGTTCTGATAAGCGGGGCGTGCGGAACCGGAAAAACGATTTTTTGCATGCAGTATATTTACGAGGGCGCAAGCAAGTATTCAGAGCCGGGAGTTTATGTTACTCTCGATGAAAGGCCTGATCTCATAAGAGAGGATGTTTTGAGGTTCGGATGGGATTTGAAAAAGCTTGAACAGCAGGGAAAAATACAGATTGTAGACGGGTCGATTGCAAAAATAGGAATGCCCTCGCAGGAAGAATACGCCCTGCCTGTAACTGGCTATGATGTCGACAAGCTTCTCCTGGAAGTAATGCGCGTAATAAAAAGAATCGGGGCAAAAAGAGTAGTAATAGATTCTATTCCCGCGCTCGGATTCAATTTTGAAAATGTTAACGATGTGAGAAAGGCTATTCTGAAATTAAGCTATATGCTCATGAGAAGCGGAACAACCGCCCTGCTCACTTCCGAAATACAGGAAGGGACTACAAAATTCGGAAAATACGGCGTTGAAGAATACGTTGTTGACGGGGTAATAATGCTGCATTACATGGGAGTTGGAACCCAGAGCAACAGGACTCTGCACATAAGAAAAATGCGCGCAACAAAGCATTCTGAAGATCTGCATCCCCTTGAAATAACCCAGAAGGGAATAAAAATAAAGAGCATAGAGGAAGAATACGCGGAAACCTGAATCCTGCTGATTCTGCACTGGTTTTTTATGAACCAAAAAGAAAAACGGCTTGCGGCTTTTTTGGCTGCACGCAAAAAAATCCAAGAACTTATTAAAAAAGGAAAAACTGCGGAAGCCCGCGGCCTTTCACTTGCTTTATACAAACAATCCCCGGGATTGGCAATGGAAAAAGCAGTAAGCGGCTTAATGAAAAAAATAAAAGGCGGAAAACTGAAAAAAGGCAAGTTCAGAATAGTAAATGCTCCGAAGCAGAGAAGAGGGCGCAGGCCATAATTTTTTTACCATTTCTTCAAAGCTGATTTGGGCTGCTTTTTTCTTTTCGTTAAAAACCAGAGAAGGGCCAGTATAACTGCAATTATGATGACTGCAGCAGCCGCAATGAGAACAAGGTTAAAATCAAAGGACAGGGCAGAAATCGCATACTGGGAGCCGATTAAAACAGGCGGGGCAAGAAACTTGTTTACTGTGCTGGTTGAAATAAAGCGCATTGCCTCTGATTCTGAAAAAGACTGCTTCAAAGCATAAACAATCTGTCTGTTTGAATCGAAAAAAGCCTTGTCAAGGTAAAAAACAATCTGGGGATCTGCAACAATGACATTGAAATCAGCATTGCCTGCCAATTGGGAGGCGCTTGCTGCAAAGTCCTTTGGAATAATCTCCAAAACCTGCAGAGTGCCGATGTTGTTGTCCGCAAGGAAGGTCCTCGGAAAATTAAAGGAAACAACGATTGCAGCCTTGTAATAATTATTGCCCGAATCAGTAACCTTGAAAACCCTCAGGGCGCGGGAAACCTTTGACTGCTTTATCAGCAGGACAGAGTTCGGGATTATTTCCGGGGAAACTCTTGCAGCTTCAAGCAGAATCTGTATCTGCTGCTTGTTGAAAATAAAATCCTCTGAAGCAGCCTGTTCAAGCAAAACCGCAGAGTTTGCCTGCGAAAAAAGATTTCTTGCCTGTGTTGCAAGCTGCTTTGCTTCCTCAAAGCGCCTTTCCGCAAGTGCCTGCTTTGCAGAATCAAGCTTTTCCTGCCCCTCTTCCTGCGGGCCTGAAAAAGAGTTTGAATCAATTCCGAAGGAAAGCAAAAGGCTCTTTTTTTCCTTGGCGTTTGCGGCTTCCCGCGAAACAGCGCTTATCAGGGTGTTTGTGTCTGCGGCAATTTCAGTTGTATTGAAAACCCAGACTTCCTTTGTTTTTTCAACAAGATTTCCGGCATTGTCGGAAACCTCTGCTTTGAGAGTGTAATAGCCGTTTGCCAGCCCGGCAGTATTCCATGGAAGCGAATACACGCCGTTTGAATCCTGAACCGCATTTCCCAGTGAAATCCAGTTTGCGTTTGCCTTGTACGACAGCGAAACCGAACTGATTCCTGATTTGAAAGTTCCGGAGTCTTCAGCGCTGATTTTTATTCCGACAACCCCATTGACTTCTTCCCTGTAGTTTTTTGGGAAAACAAAATTAACGCTTGGCAAAGCTGTATCAAAAACAAATTCCTTGTTTGCATCGCAGTTGTCGCCGTAAAACTCGCTTGCTCTCAGGATCAAAAGGCCTTTGCCCTGGCTTGAGCTGCTCAGGTCAAAATTTCCGTCCCAAGAAGTGTAATTTGAATTGTCAGTAAACAGTGTGACTTTGTTGTTGTCCGGAGTCACAATCCGTAAGCTGGAATAATAAATCGGCTGCTGCGCTGTTATGCCGACCAAAAGGGTTTTTTTGTCTGAGGCAATGCCTGCATCCAGAACAATTCCGAGAGTGCAGGTTGTCGGCATTGCTGCCTTGAATTCCTTGGTCATGATGCCTGTGTTTCCTGCGTTGTCAATGGGAATAAGCCTGTAAAAATAAGTCCTTCCCTCTTCCATGTCATTTGTGTCTAAGTAACTAGTGCCGCTGAAGGGGCCGAATTTTTTTACTGAAATATCCCTGATAGTGAAATTCATTGTCAGGCTTCTGTAAAGCGTATAACTGCTTGCGCCGGAAAGGCTGTCCTCAGAAGGAGTCCATTCCAAAAAAATCCCGTCCTGCCTTGCGGTTGCTGTCGGCTGGGGCTGTGTGGGCCCCTGTGTGTCAATTTGAATCTTGAAATGCGCTGTGTCTGAAGAGCCGAAAGAACCAAGCGCTTTTACATGAAAAAACCATGTTCCGTCCGCCTTTGGGGGCAGAGTCAATCCCGTTTTGGCAATAGCATTTGAATTGCCAGGAACAGTATCCGGGCTTGAATCGTAAGCATAAACATAAGAGGCCGCACCTTCAACAGGAACCCAGGAAACATAAGCCACAGTGCTGTTATACCATTTTTCCTGGACAGGATGCGTTGAAGAAGAAACAGCGGGCGCTGCGGCAAAAGCCGCCTGTGCAAAGCATAAAAGAAGTGCAATTGCAAAAATTTTTGCAAAATTCATATTAGTAATAAACAAGAAAAAAATTTAAAGGCACAGCATTGCATTCACTGGTGCTGAAATTCTGAAAATAAAAAAAAACTAAAAAAAATCAGTAAATATAGCCCCGAAACCTTGCATCGGGAATAATCCCGCCGAAATGCCCGAGAATAATGCCTGTGTCAACAAAAATTTCAAAGCCGGCTTTTTTTACAAGCTCGCAGAAAACAGTGTCTTCCCCCATTATTTTTACCCTTGAGCCCTGCTCGTATTTCGTGAAAAAAAACGGCTTGCCGGGATTCTGCTCGGAAATTTTTTCAAGGACTTTCCGTTTTATTAAAATGCAGCCCAGGCCGCATGCATCGACTTTTATCAAAGAGTCTTTCGGAAAATCATAGCTGCTCTGGTAATTTCCGTCCTTGAAAAACCTGAAGCACGGGAGAAGCATTTTGCGCAGGAAATACAATCCCGAAACAACGTCCTTGTCGCGCTTCAAAAGCAGCTCGACAATATCCGGGGGAAAAACCATGTCAGAATCAAGGAAAAGCATGTGCGTGCAGTCGCTCTGCAAAAAGTTTTCGACAAGGACATTCCTTGCAACGTCGACAACTGTTGAATCGACCTGGAAAATTTCCAGGGAGTATTTTCTTGCGGTTTCAACGAAAAAGGAAACAAAGTGGATAAAGAAAACGCTCGGCACCTGGTTGTACAAGGGAATGCAGATCCCGATTTTTACTTTTTCTTCAGTCATAAAAAAACTCCTGATTTTTTTTAAATGTGAGCGAAGCGAACGCGCGTTTTCTGAAAGAAAACGCTTTCTTTCACCAGGCTTTCTTTGCTCTGCAAAGAAAGGCTGTGAGGATAGCGGGATTTGAACCCGCGACACACCGGTCTTCAGCCGATTGCTCTACCAGGCTGAGCTATATCCTCAGGAACAATAAAATGGGAGTGCAAATCTTTATAATTGCTTATTTTATTTCCAAGAGGCGTGAGCAGACTTTTTCCTTTCCAAAGGCAAAAACAAGGCTTCCGAATCTCGGCCCTGTTTCCTTGTTCAGGATTGCAGTGTAAAGCGCGGAGAAAAGTTTTTTGGGCTCTAAATTATTTGCCTTTGCTTCTGAAAAAACAAGCGACTGGATTTCCTCTGCGGTTTTTGAGGCAAGAATCTTTTTTGAAATTTCCGGAAACAGGGCTTTTTCCTGCGCGCCAATTTTTTTTGAATCAATTTCCTGCAAAGGAGCAAAGCTTATTTTCTGCTCTTCAGGGAGAAACTTTTTTGCGAATTCCCGTGCAAGCCCAAGCCTTTCGGAAAGGAATTCCTTTTCCTTTTTGGATTCCTTTCCGGATGCAACGCCCATGCTTTCAAGCATTTCAAGCGCCTGCCTGTTTTCAGAAAATAACTGCCCAAGCATTATTGCAGTTGAAAAATCAGGCTTCGGGACAGGCAATGGACGGGATTTCATTTCTACAAAATGCAATAATTTTTTGTTCTGCTCAAGCTCTTTTTCAGAGCCTTTTTTTTCCGCAACGCTTTCAAAAAGCCTGTCAAGCTCGAGCTCGAGCAAGGGAACTTCGCGCCAGGAAAAGCTCCTTGTTTTCATTAATTTTTTCAGGTAAAGAAGCCTGAGAGTTTCCGGCCTTGAAACAGCAACCCAGTCATGCGGATAAACAACGTTCCCGAGAGAAGCGCTCATTTTTACGCCGTCAACAATCAGGTGTTCGTAAAAAATCGGCTCTGCCATTGGAAAGTGCAGAAGTTTTTCGCATATTTCCGCATTGATCCAGAAAGCAGAGTTTCTGCTTTCATATTCTTTTCCCGCGCCCTCTGAACAGACGTGCCAGAGCTTCCACTGCATTGCCCATTCTGATTTCCAGGGCATTTTTCCGTTTGCCTTTTTCAGTTCCGAATAACCGCGATGCCCGCAGCCCTTTGCAGTCATTGTTTCAAATTTATAATCCTCGCATTTATATTCAACTGTTTTTCCGTCAAAGGAAATTGTTTTTGTTGTCTGCAATTTTCCGCAGTTCTCGCAGACAGGCTTCCATGGAATCCAGTTTCCTTCAATAGGGGTTTGCTTGAACTTGTTTATTATTTCAAGCAATTCAGAGCTTTGCTTCATCAAAGAAAGAATGCCTTCATTGAAAGAGCCTTTTTTGTATTCCTCGCGCATTGAATAAACCTTTGGCTGTTCTGAAAGGAATTTTGAAACAGTATTCAGGAAAGCCTCAAGGTAGTGCTTGTCATAACTTTTGTGGCAGCCCCATGGATCCGGAATGTCTGAAACAGGCGCACCGATGTATTTTTCAAAATTGGAGGGAACGCCTTTTGGAATTTTTCTTAAAGGATCCATGTCTTCAGTAACATAAATGAATTCAGATGGAAAACCCTGCTCCTTCAAAGCGCGGAAAACAGCCTCGCTTCTTATAAGGTCGGAAAGCCTGCCAATGTGCAGAACCCCTGAAAGAGAGGAACTTGATTTTACTGCCCAGTTTTTCAGCTTGGGAGTTTTTTCCTCAGTGAAAAAGAATTTTTTTCTTTCAATTATTTTTCGGGCAATCTGGTCAGCCCAGAATAAGGATTCCTCTTCAGCCATAAAAACCAGTTATTATTTTTCTCCGACAAAAATTAAAGGACGAGCCCAGAGGGATTTGAACCCTCGACGCCCTGCTTAAGAGGTTCACCCGGAAAAAATCTTTAACAAAAAATTTTCCGTCAGGTGCTCTACCAGACTGAGCTATGGGCCCTGCTGTTGTTATTCCTGCATATTAACTGCACTCTTCTTTTTTAAAAAGAAAAGCGCGGCTGCGAGCCCAGTGGGATTTGAACCCACGACACGCGGCTTAAAAGGCCGCTGCTCTACCAGACTGAGCTATGGGCCCATTAAAGGGCAAAAAATAATGGACAAACAAAAATATTAAGCAAACCTGCAAAAACAGCAAAAAAACCCTGTTTTCTATTAAGATAAATCTGCACGGCAAGGATTAAAAAAACTAGTTTTTGCGCCTTTTTGCCTTTTTAACTGGCGGCTTTTTTACAGGTTTTTTCCCTGCCTTCTGCGCCTGCTTTGGCTTTTCCGCGGGCTTTATTTCCCTGATGCCGTTCATGTATTTCTGGAGAACTGAAGGAATTTTTATTGTTCCCTGCTTTGTCTGGTAATTTTCAATTATAATGCGCAAAGCCCTTGTTGTTGCAATCATTGTGCTGTTCAGAGTGTGCACGAATTTTTTCTCCTGGTTTTTGAGCCTGTATTTGATGTTAAGGCCCACAGCCTGATAATCAGTGCAGTTGCTGCAGGACATTAATTCAATGTATTTCTTTTCCCTTGGCGACCATCCCTGAATGTCGTATTTTTTTGCGGCAACAATTCCCATATCCCCTGTGCAGACATTGACAGTGTTCCATGGAATTCCAAGCGCAGACAAAAGGCTTTCCGCATTCTTCCTCAAAGCCTCAATCCATTTATAAGAATCCTCCTGCCTGCAGAGGATAATCTGTTCAATTTTGTTGAACTGGTGAACCCTGAAAAATCCCCTTTCATCCAAACCGTGCTTTCCAATCTCGCGCCTGAAACAGGGGGAAACACCCGCCATTTTTATTGGCAGTTTTTCTTCTGGCAGAATCTCGTCCATGTACATGCTTGTCAAAGGATGCTCCGAAGTTGCAATCAGATACAAATCCTCGTTCTCAGCCTTGTACATCACGCTTTCAAAGTCCCCCAAGGGGGCGACTCCCTCATAGGGCTTTTTATGCATCAGCAAAGGCGGCTGGATTAAAATAAAACCCTGTTTCACAAGCAGGTCGATTGCAAAGCGCTGCAAAGCCAGATCGAGAAGGGCAAGCTCCCCTTTCAAAAAGAAAAAACCAGTTCCCGAAATCTTTACTGCGCGCTCAAAATCCGCAACTCCCAAAGCAGCGGCAAGCTGGCCGTGATGCACTACTTCAAAATTCTGCTTCGGAGGAGAACCGGATTTTTTTATTACAATGTTTTCAGAATCATCCTTTCCAAAGGGAACTGTTTCGTGCAAAAGGTTCGGAAGCCTTTGCAGAAGAAAATTGCAACGCCCCTTCAGGGAAATTGCCTGTGCTTCCGCAGAGTCGATTTTGCACGGAATTTCCTGCGCCTCTGAAAGCAGGGAAGAAATATTCTGATTGGCTTTTTTTGCCGTGTTTATTTCCTGTGAGAGAACATTGCGCTTGTTGCGCAAAGAATCAGCCTCTGCCTTTAACTTTCTCCAGAGGACATCCTTTTCAATGAGCTCGTCGAAAAAAACAAGAATCTCTTCGTTTTGGCGCTTTTCAAGATTTTCCCTTGCAGAAGAAGGATTTTTTCTTATGAACTCAAGGTCGAGCATTGCAAATCACTCAAAAACAATTAAAGAGAAGTAGTTAAAAAACTATAAAAAGCATATTAGTATTGCCTTAAAGCAGAAAGCCGGGTGAATTTCAAATGCAGATTGTTATCTTAAGATACGGGCACCGCGACATACGCGATTACAGAGTTACGAGCCACTGCGCGCTAGTGGCGCGCGCATTCGGCGCACAAAAAATAATAATAGAGGGAAATGAAGATGCGCAGATAAGGAAAACTGTTTTCGGAGTGAACAAAAACTGGGGTTCGAATTTTGAAATAGAATTCACTGATTCCTGGAAAAAAACACTGCAGGAATACAAAAAGAAAAAATTTTTTTCCATTCACCTTACAATGTACGGGCTGCCGCTTGAAAAGTGCACTGCAAAAATAAGAAAGCAGAAAAAAATCCTGGTTATTATAGGCTCGCAAAAAGTGGAAACAGAAGTTTACCACAAAGCAGATGCAAACATTTCAGTAACCCAGCAGCCGCACTCGGAAATAGCAGCGCTTGCAGTCGCCTTGGATTGGGCGCAGAAGGGAAAAGAGCTGGGGAAAAAATTCAAAAATGCAAAAATACGCATTGTCCCGCAGGAAAAAGGAAAAAAAGTAATCGGAACAAAGCGGAAAGCAGAGTAAAAAAAAACAGGCAAGCTTTTTATTTGGTTTGCAGCAGAAAATAAAAAACGAGTTGAAAAAATGGCGAAAATCAGCGTCTTGCAGTTCCAGGGAGCAGAACAACTGCTCCAGACAATTGCGGGAGACGCAGCAATAAAAATAACAAAAATCTACGAGACAAAGGGAAAGCAGATAACAGACGAGGAAATAGCAAAAAAAATAAAGCTGAAAGTTACTGAAATAAGGACAATCCTGAACAGGCTGCATTACCGTGGGATTGCCTGTTACCAGAAAACAAAAAACAGCAAAACAGGCTGGTTTTCATATACCTGGGAAATCAAGACAAAGAGAATACTCGAATTGCTCATGGAACAGCACAATGAAAGAATAGAAAAGCTTGAAACCAAAAAAAACTTTGAAAAAAATTACATATTGTTCAGCTGCCAGAAAAAATGCGATTACATTCCCTTTGAAATAGCAACAGAATACCTGTTCAAATGCCCGGAATGCGGCTCAACATTGGGGCAGATAGACAATGAAAAAAGAAACGCAGGGCTGCAGGCAGAGCTTGAAATATTGAAAAAAGAGCGCGAAGAGATACAAAAACAGCTGTAAAAAAACACAAAATATTGGACAGGAATCTTCCGCTAATCCAAAAGGAAAAATAAGAACAAAAACAACCAAAAGAATACAAAAGCTAAATTAAAAACCAAAAAAGAATAAAAAAAGGTTTAATTTTTAATACAGGGCGATAAAAAAAGCTAAAACAAGAAATAAAGCTAAAAAAACCTTTTTTATTAAAGCAGAAAACCTGTTATTCGTGGGCTTTAAAAGAGTTTTGAAGCCGCAGTATTAAAGCAGACAAACCAAATAGCGCGGTAGGGCAGCCAGGAGTGCCCGTCGGGCTCATAATTCCAGAAAATAAGGAGAAACCCGAAGGTCGAAGGTTCAAATCCTTCCCGCGCTAATTCTTTTTTAATCGGGCTATTTCTAAAAAACTCACAATTGTCAAAATAGGCTAAATACTGCTTTCTGAAGGAAAGAACACCGCAGCTTCGGCAAACAAAGCAACTCACATCGGGCCAGGGAGCAAAAAAAGCGCGCACCTGGCAAGTGCGCCAAAATAACTGCAAAACAAGCCATACTCACATAACGCAGAAGAGCAGGGATAAACAGGCAAACAGCAGGCATACAGAAAAACCCCATAAAAACAACGACTCACATACCCCCAGGGAGCAACAAAAACAGGTTCCCTTGAAAAACCACAAAAATACTGTTTAAAACAGCAACTCACAGAGCTCCGAGGCATTGCTTGCAATGCCGGTTTAGCTGGTTGCTTCAGAAACATCAACTATTTTTACACTCACCGGCAGCCACTTCAGAAGAATCATGTGAAAAAAGCCAGATTACTGTCATTACCTTAATGATTTGGTAATTACCGTAAAGAATTTATATCATTACAGTCATTATAGTTATGATGGTTTTCAAAAAGCTTGTCAGGACATTAATGGGTTTCTTTAAAGACATTAAAGACTGGAGCGAAGAGCCGGAACAGGGGACGATTCAGGTTCAGGCAATTCCCATTGAAACAGCAGAAAAACCACGAAAAGAGGTCCATTCTGTCTGGGATTACATTAAAATACGGGATAACACCCAGGCACATCATTTAACGAGTGTTATCGGCTTTGAATGGATTGAAATGCAGGAAATACGGCGCAGGATAAAGGAACAGTTCGGCATGGAATACCAGAACGAAAGAAGCCTTTACCCCTATATCAAGACTTTTACTGACATCGGACTGTTTGAAAGCACTGATATCGGCGGAAAGCGCAAATGGCGAAAAAAAAACATTCTCATTACAACCCAGGGAGCAGAGCAGCAGGGAGAAAAAGAAAAGCCGATAGAAGCAAAGGAAAAGCAGGCAGAAAAAACTAATTCTTGAGAAAACCCTGATTGAAACTCGGCTGAAAAACAAACCTTTAAATTGCAGAAGGCAGTATATTTAACATCGGATTTATGGGATAAAAAAAGAGGTTTTGAAAATGGTTTTTGGAATAGGAAGAAAAAAACCACGGCCATTGCCAGTGCAGAAAAGCTTCGCAAAATGGCAATGGACAAAGGTTACTGCGGAATCAGAGGCTGCAAAAAGAACAGCAACGGCTGAAGCTGCAAGAAGAACGACTGTATCTGAAGCCGCAAAAAGAACTATTGCTGTCGAAGCCGCAAAAAGAGCGGCCCTGAAAGAAAGAGGAAAAATTACCTGGGGTCAGGCCGGAAGAGCAGCAATGCAAAAGCCGCCAAAGCTTGCGAAAATGGAAGCTGAAGAAAGAGCAGAAGCCGATGCACGGGATGCCGCAAGAAGACAAAGAGCCAGAGAAAAAGCTTAAATTTTGAAGAAAAAAATCAGAATAAAAAAACATCCTACTTTGAAATTAGAACATGGCGAAATCGAGAAGAGGGCGCGGGCAGCCGCTCTGGTTTTCCAAAGATCTCTGCAGGCCCGAAATTAACGAATGGCTTAACAAAAACGGGTCTCTCAAGGGGAAAGCCTCCTCTATGCCGGCAATCGCTGCCGCAGGATTAAAAATTGCACGGTTGCGCGCAATACAAAAACTGGCAAAAAGCAGGAAAATATCGCCTGCAGAAGCGAAGGAATTTGAAGTTCTTTTTCAGGAACTTCACAGGCTTGAAACGAGCGGAAAATTAGGAAACAAAGTCGGCTGGGAAAACGCTTCTGACAGGATAATAGAATTAACACACACGCTCCTTCTTAGAAATCATTTGGCGCACATTATTCCTGAAGAAGAGAAAAAAAGCCTGCGGGCAATTGACTGCAGGCGCATTGCGGAAACAGCCTGTTCAATGAAACAGAGCCCAAAAACTGCCATCTTTCCGAGAACGACTGCCGTTCTCAAGGAATGGGTGCAGGAACAAAGTGAAAGATTTGCCAGGTCAAAATTAAAGTTAAAGAACAAAGCAGAGTTTTCCGCAATGCTGAGAACTGTTATAGAAGAAGCGCTGCTTCGGATAAACAATGCGCCGGCATAAAAGCCTAGTTGTTGGACGCAAAAAAAGGTTAATAACTAGGGCCTTATTTTTTCAGTTTTTTATAAGAGGAATAAAAATCCGAAAGCTTTTCTGATTTTGAATAAAGCTGCTTGAACCACTCTGTTCCTACTACTTTGTCGGCTTCTTTTACAAGCAAAGAGGCATAATTTTTGTCGATTGCAGAGGGCTCTTTTTTCAGTATTACATTCATTTCATCAAAAAGCTTTTCATGCTCTTCTGCAGAGGACAAAACAAAAGACCTGTCAACCAGGCGTTCAAGAGCGTCCAAAGCTGCTTTTTCATCAACATCCTTTTCATTCATATAATAAACCGCTTTCCAGTCTCCCTTAAATTTCCAGGCATGCGCAGGATTCTTTCCAGTTTTAAAAAAATCAAGCATTTTTGAAAAGGCATTTGCGGGAGTAATAACGCAGTTTTTGCCCGGCCTGATATAGGGTATATCCGACAAAACACCGCGCCTGTGATACCTGTAATTTTTGCCGTTGGATTTGAAAACAGCCTGCGTGTATCCGTACAACGCGCGAAACAGCTTCTGGTAAGTATAAGAAGAATGCTTTATATTTTCAGGCAAAATAAACTTGTACTGAATAAAATATCCTTTGACAGGCATAGACACCCCGTACTTCCCCTATTATATTATTTTATATAAAAACTCTCTTTATGTATACTAATTAAACATAAAAAAATAAAAAGGTTTTGTTTTCCCTGCCCCAAGACTTTGAGAGAGCTAGGCAAGCGGCAGGGAGGAAACAAAATAAAAACAACGATTTTTTCAGCGCCTTCTGTAATATTTTGGATGTGGAGTGTGTCTCGGCTCGTTCGAAACTTCTTCCTCTATGATTGTCGGCCCTGATCCTACAACAACAATGTCTTTTGCGGAGCGCACATTCCTGTATGGAATGCTTTTTTCGCTTATGATTTTTTTCGCTTCCTGCTTAGACCTTACCTTCAAAGGTTCTGTTGTTATTGTTTCGATTCTTCCTTTTTCAAGGTTAATTATAAGATCGAAAACTTTGCCCTTATATTCCCCTTCAACAGTATAAATGTCCATGCCGAACAATTTTGACAAGAGAGAACTCATAGCAACCTGCCTCCTTTCAAATTCTGAAATAAAATAATGCAGTATAATAGAACCCATTTTACTATTTAAATCTATTGTTTAAAATTTCCAAAAAAAGCGTGAAATTACATAACGCCCAAATTGTGTTTTTTAAAAATTTTAAAAAACCCCGTGAAAAACACACTTATACATAATCTGTTTTTGGGGCGTTTTGCCTCTGTTCCCCCTGTTTTCCTTCTCAAACACTCAGAAGTGCGCTTATTAGTGGAACAATGCCCCCTCTTGTAACAATCAGAGCCTGTCAAGAGGGCTTTTTACTTTTTTCAGGTTTTCAAGCGAGACATGCGTGTAAATCTGTGTTGTTGCAAGGGAGGAATGTCCAAGCAGTTCCTGTATTGTCCTTATGTTTTCTCCCGCTTCAAGAAGGTGTGTTGCGTGCGAATGCCTCAAGGTGTGGGGAGTGACTTTTTTCTGTATTCCCGCTCTTTTAGCGCTTTTTTTCACAAGCCTCTGCACAGCATCGGTTGAAAAAGGCTGCGAGTTTTTTTTTGCAAAAACAAAAGGGCTTTTTATTTTTCTCTTTGCCAAATATTTTTTGTATTTTTTTATCCAGTCCTTTGAAAGAATCACAATCCTGTCCTTGTTTCCCTTTCCGCCGCGCACCTTTGCAATGTGCTCTTTCATGTTTAAGTCTTCCAACTGCATTTTTACTGCCTCGCTTACCCTTAATCCCGAAGAATAAAGCAGTTCTATTATGAGACGCGAGCGCTTTTTTTTTGCCGCTTTTATGAGCGCGCGCACCTCCGGCCTTGTGAGAACACTTGGAAGATGCTTTTCCCTTTTCGGGGGAGGAATTTCCTGCATTACCTTGTTTTTCAGTATTTTCTCAAAAAAAAATTTTAATGCCGAATGAACCAAAGAAACAGTTGCATTGCTTGCGTTTCTTTCCTTTTTTCCCGCGAGAAAGCTCACAATATCCTGCCTTTCAATTTCAGTGACTTTTTTCGGAGTGTTTTCAAAAAACTCTTTCACATAAAGAAGATACATTTTTGTTGTCCTCGAGGAATAGCCGCTGATTACAAGCTCTTGGCGAAATCTTTCCAGAAAAGCCTTTTTTTCCTCGTCAAGAAAATTTTTTTCCATGCAATTACTATTTTTCTTTTTCCTTGTTTTTAACCTATGCTTTCCCGCGAAAAATACAAGCTTCCCATGCGGAAAGTGCATGTTTAAATTGTTTTTGAACGGCTATATTTAAAACAGAAAAAGGGGGTTTTTGATTATGAAAAAAACAATGCTTTTGATAATGGCTTTTGCAGTGCTTCTGCTTTCGGCTTCCGCGTTTGCCGCGTTTGCAATCGGATACCAGCATATTTCAACTCCGAGAGACCGTTATGTTGTTCCGCCAATAAGCCCTGCAGGAAATGTTTCCTATTGGACAAGAATACAGATCTCTAAAGCGCAGCCGCCTGCTTTGCAGAATCCTGCCCTGCATGTAATAGTAACGGGCACAGGCAACCCGAAAAATGTTTCGGGAACTGTTTTTGCACAGTTAGGATTTGGGCCCGGCGGGCAACGGGGAACAGCAAGCTCCGGCAACGGAGAACTTGTTTTTCAGAATCTTTCCCCGAATAAGTATTATAGCGTACTGCTGCGCGGCAACGGAAGAAGCACCTGGCACTATTTTGTTTTTGTTGGAAACAGCGACACCTACAAAACACTGTTCGTGTGAATTTTTTTCCCCCCCCGCTGGATTTAAAAAATTTTCCTGCGGGAACATTGCACTAACCTGATTTCGGCTGCGTGGCAAGATTTTTTAAATTCTTTGATTGCATTTTTTATTCAGGAGAATGCAAATGAAACCGAAAAAAGACGGAAAGATTGAAAAATCAGAAGACAAGATATGGCAGGACTGGTATGCCAAGCTCGACAAAAAAGAGCACGAAAAAATGCTTGCGCAGTTAGGCCTTGAAAAGGAAGAAATAGAGGAATGGGACAAGCACAAGGTTTTCGAAGAACTTGAAGAAGAGGCAAACGGCGCAGAATCAGCTCCTGTAAAAAAGCCTGCAAAGAAAAAATAAAATTCTTTTTTTTTTATTTAAAGTTCTGTTTTGAAATAGCTCTTTTTCTGCAAAAGCTTAAATACTTTTTAGGCAGTAGTTTGTTGCTATGTCTATTTCACCAAAACCGGGCAAAGGCAGGACTGGTCTGAGCAGAAGAATAAACAGGCTTGCTGCACAAAAGGCAGGTTCTGCGCGCGTCTCTTTTGCGGCTGTTGCCGCAATACAAAAAGAACTGGTAAAAAGCGCGCATTTGTCTGGGCAGGAAAAAATTTTTGTTCGCAGGGCAAGCGGACAGGCTTTCCGTATTGAAACAATGCGCGTACGAAGCATGGGAATGACACACGAGGGCGTTCGTTATTGTGTGGTCCCAAAAGAACGGCTTTTGAAAGTTCTTCAGGAACAAATCGAGCTGATAGAAGGGTTCAGAAGCACAGATGTTACTGTTGATAAAATACTGCTGTCCGCAAAAAGATTCTTGCAGGATATTGAAGAAGTTCCTGTGCAGGAAATTGCAGTGCGTGAAGAAACATTGCTTTTTTTCAGGGACTTTGCCGAGCATGTTGTCAAGTCAAAGCTTGGAAAGAGAGGTCATGGATTCCTAAAAGCGCTTGAAAAAGCCAATACCAGATTCCTGTTGTTAAGGAACAGGCAGCTGTTATATGAAATCAGGGGAAGCAGGAATTAAAAAAAGCCGCAAGCGCCGCATTTATTCTTTTGTTATCTGCGCGTAATGGAAAAGGCTTTTTGCCTGCACGTAAAAAGCGAGTGTTGCTACTCCCGCTAACCAGGCTGCAAAATAGTAAATGAATGCAATCTCGTTATTGTCCCATTGGGCTTTTATTCCCTGTATTGTTCCCCACATGAAAAGCGTTGCCAAGCCCGCTCCTATTAAGAAGAAAAAGATTGCCTTTACAAGGATTATCTGGGGCTCTTTCATTTGGGTTATTTGCATGTTTAGTAGGAAAGTTCCAATATGTTTTTAAACACTTTAGGGCATTATATATAATATATAATTAAAGGTTTTGACTCTAATTTTGCGAGTTTTTTAAAAGGGGTTTTGTGGGGATTTGCATGAACGCTAGTGTAGATGAAGTTTTAAGGCTGAAATTATTGGAAGAGGAATTCAGGCTGAGAAAAAAGCAGCCTGAAGCCTGGACAAAGACAAAATACAGGAAATATGCTAATTTTGGCTTGAACAGGAAGAAAAAGATAGAAACCAAAAATTAAAGTGTGTGATTTACAGACAGGGGATTTCTTTTTGAATGCTGTTTTTTTATTTTTTACTGGGCTTTGTAGCCCGGATTTTTACTCTTACACATTGGAGGTGTATTAATTTGGCATACAGAAAATTCAATAACGACAAGGCCTACGGTGAAAAACCGGTTAAAGAAGGCGAAACCTATGACATTACAATAGAAGGCATAGGAAGCAAGGGAGACGGCATTGGAAAAATCCAGGGCTTTGTAATCATTGTTCCCGGCGTAAAAAAAGGGGACAATGTAAAAGTCAAGGTAAATGCCGTAAGGGGAAAAGTAGGCTTTGCCGAAGTAGTCGGCGAAGGGACACCCAAAGCAGAAACAGAGAAATCCGAAGAAACAGAATCCGAATCCGAGGAATCTGAAGACTCTGAAGAATCAGAGGAAACAGAATCCGAAGAAACAGAGGAAGCCGAAGCGGAAGAATCTGAAGAAAGTACAGAAGCCGAAGAAGAGCCCGAAGAAGAATTCTGAATTCTCGGGCAAAAAAATTTTTTGTTTTTCCTGGTTTTAACGCCTGGAAAAGCAAAAAATTCCTTTTTCTTTCTTTTCAGGGAAAAACAAGCCTTGAAAAGCAAACAACCTTGAATTCAAGGAAAAAAACTTTGGTTTTTTTTGCTTTGCTTTTTTAACCGCGAAGGCTTTTTAACATGCAGGAAGCATAGTAATTACAGAGGTGGGTTTTTTTGGCATTGTTAAACCTTACAAAAACAATTGAGGGAACAGCGCATGTGCCTGCAAGAAGAATTTCCTATTTCGGATTGAGCAGGGAAAAGCGCTGCATGAACTGCGGCAAACTGATTTTCGAGGAAAGAGACTTATACAGCAGAAGATTCTGCTCTACAAAATGCAAGGAAGAATACTGCGTGCCGGCAAGCGCTATGGCAAGAACAGTTTAAGTTTTTTCGGCAGAGAAAGCACAGCGCTTTCTTAGCGTGGGTTGGGGCTATTGATTTTCATGCGTAGCTAAGGCAGGGCTCTGTGCTTTTTAGTTAAAGGTCTTTTACCCAGTAATCGCCTTCGCGCCTTGTATATCCCAAGCCGGAATAGAGACTAGAGTATAACTTTTTCATGCGGTCTTGGACTTGTTTTTCAACCAGCCTTCTTACTTCAATATGATTTATGCCTTTAGTTTCAGGATGTTGGCTGCGATAGGAATCAATCAGGTCAATGTCAAACGACGGTTCCTGATAATAACGAAGGCTTTCAACGTCCCTGAACCTGGCCTGCTTGTAGCCAAGGCGCCTTGCAACTGCTTCTATTTTTTTAATAATGAAATTTGGCCAGGGCATTCCAACGCCTTTTTCAAAATGCTTCAGGGCTTTAACAGCTCCTCTTACGCCTTGCACTGCTTCAATTAAAACAGCGCCATGGTCAAAATTGAGTTTAACGTAACCTAATCGGGAATATATTAAGTCACTAAAGCCAGGTATTTTAGTAGGCCCAGAAAGAACTATCCTGATCGGGGACTCATACATTGTCCGGTCCAAGGCGACTCCAAAAGTTTCTTTGCCAAATTTAAATTCTGAAGGTCGGAATCCTCCAATGAACGGCTTTCCATAGCGTCTAATATTTTCATAACTGATTTTTTGGGCAGACGAAATCACTTCAAAAGACTCCGCGCCATATTTTTCCTTGAATCTTCTTATGCCGCTTCGGGCTCTTCTTTTTAGCACTTTAGTTGAAGGCCGCGCCATGCTTAAAATAGACAGCGAAAATAATAAACACTTTTGTTTGCAGGAATTGCCTTTTATTACTTTTTTCAGAACTCCTTGTTTATGGATAATGTTCTTCTCATTGTAAAGGAACTGCGAAGGCATTCCACAAAACAACCCGTTGTTGGTTTTAAGGATCCATTCAAGGTTTTGATTTCAACTGTGCTTTCGCAGAGGACAAGGGACGAGAATACTGAAAAGGCTTCAAGGCAGTTGTTTGTAAAATATCCAAATGCAAAAGCGCTTGCGCACGCACAGCTTGGGAGCATTAAAAAATTGATTAAGCCCGCGGGCTTTTACAGGGTAAAAGCAAAGAGAATAAAAAAAATCAGCCTTGAACTGCTTGAAAAATTTTCGGGGAAAGTTCCGCGAAAAAAAGAAGATTTGCTGCAGTTAAATGGCGTAGGGCCGAAAACCGCGGCGTGTGTAATTGTCTATGGTTTCAAAAAACCCGACCTGCCTGTTGATACGCATGTTTTCAGGATTTCGCACAGGCTTGCAATAGCAAAAAGCAAAACTCCCGAACAGACTGAATCAGAGCTGAAAAAGTTTTTTCCAAAAAAATACTGGATTGAAATAAACCATTTGATGGTGCAGTTCGGGCAGAAGATTTGTTTGCCGAGAAACCCGCGGTGTGAAATCTGCGGATTGAAAAAAATCTGCGCTTATTACAAAATAGTTGTTATGGAAAAAAGAAATTGAAAATTTTTTTTAAGATTGTTGTTTTTAAGTATCTTTTTATTTGTTTTTGCTTTTAGTTTTGCTTTTTGAGCGATGTTTTTTAATGACATCGGTTAATTTATTGTTTATATGTTTTGTTTTTATGGAGGGATTTGTTATGAAACAGGATATTGACTTCTCGTTTTCAGTTGTTGGTTCTGATAAATTGCCCGGACGGGGCGGCCAAAGAGAGATAGACTCAGTGACATTGCGTCTTATTGATGAAATAAAAAAAAATGCAGGCAACAAATTTGTCGAAATTCGCTTCAAAGATGCCAAGGCAGTTTATGCTGCCAGCGGGAGACTAAAAAACGCGAACAGGAAATATGTCCATTTCAAAAGATTATATCGTAGAGGGAGTTCTCTTTGGATTGAATTGTAATGGTGATTTTGTGGCAATGACTAAGGGAAGTACTGCGGATAATTTTTTGGATAATTTTACGAAAGCAATTGCCATGAATGCGCAGGGAATTAAAAAAGAAAAAATTGCAAAAACGCTTGGAAAAAGCAGGTCGTCAGTAACCCGCTTTTTTCATATTCTCCGAAAGATACCGATGAAAGAAAAAGTCGAGATTATTGAGGTGTACGTAAAAAAAGAAAAATTGGCTAAAGCAAAAGCAGTTTTTTTTGATAACTCTTAGGGTGATTTTTGTGTTTACTGGTGAAGAAATAAAAGGCATATTTGATGTTTTGGGAATTTCCTTTTTCATTTTGTTTCTTTTGGGTTTGTATATAGGATACCGTTTTAGTCGCGGCAGAGTATATATTTCCTTAGCAACAGGTGTTGCTTTTGGTGCAATCGGCTGGCTTATAACCCCTAGATAATCTTTTTTATTCCGCGTTCTTTTTTCCCCAGTCTGAAAGCGCTTCGAGAATCGGCCCCAAGGCTTTTCCTTTTTTTGTAAGCGAGTATTCCACTCTCAAGGGAACTTCGGGAAAAATTGTTTTTTTTAACAGCCCGCTTTTTTCAAGTTCCTTGAGCCTCATTGAAAGAGTTTTAGGGGTTATTCTCTTGATTGACTTGAGAAAGGCATTGAAGCGAACAGGCTTTTTTTCCTTGAACAAGTCCCTGAGAATTAACAGCGAGAATTTTTTTCCCACAAAATCCACTGTTGTTTCTATTGAGCACGAATCCGGATGGCATTCGTTGCACCATTCGCAGACTTTTTCTGTTTCATCTGTTTTCATTGAAAATCACACTTTCTTTTTTGAAACTTGGGCTATTTAAACTTCAAAGGCTCCAAGTAATATTGCGATATCAATTTGATACTAGGAATATTTTTTAAACTTGGTGTTTTTTTTGGCTTCACAGGGATTGTTTGCGTGTTCCAATTGCGGCATGATGCATGATACAAAAGAAGAGGCAGAGCAGTGCTGCAAAACCGAGAAGATCGGGCATTTGTGCAGTGCCTGCGGAAAAAGTCATTCTGAAAAAAAAGGCGCGATTTCCTGCTGCACTCAGGTGAAAAAAAGGTTTGACAAAAGGGGGGCGTGATTTTTTGCTTGGCGTTGGGGAAAAGGCGCCGGAATTTCTGCTGAGTGGAGTGCTCGGAAAAAAAATCCGCGATTTTTCTCTGGCTGATTTCCGTGGAAAATGGGTAGTGCTTTTTTTCTATCCCCTTGATTTTTCATTTGTATGCCCCACTGAAATCAGAGGTTTCAGCGAAAAGCTGGCGGATTTCAAAAATGCAAACGCAGCTTTGCTTGCAGTGAGCGTTGACAGCGTTTATTCCCACAGGGAATGGGTTTCCAATTCCCTTGGAGAAATAGGATTTCCATTGCTCAGTGATTTGAAAAAAAATGTCTGCGAATCATACGAGGTTCTGAAAAGAGATGAGGGAGTTGCATTTAGGGCTACCTTTATTATTGATCCTGAAGGAATAATCCAGTCTGCCGCAATCAACAATCTCAATGTGGGGAGAAGCGTTTCGGAAACATTCAGAGTCCTTAAAGCACTGCAGACAGGCGGTTTATGTGCGGTAGAATGGAAGCCCGGAGAAAAAAACCTTAAGCCCGCTTAGTTTTTTCGCGGCATGGTTTCATAAAATTCTTAACCAGAGTTGATATTATTTTTGGAGGCTGTAAAAAAAATGCATTCACACGGGGAAATAATTGTTATTTCTGCTGAAGAGCTGAAAAAAAAACTTGACAGCAGGCAGAAGCCTGTTGTTGTAGAGGTTCTCGGAAAAACAGAGTTCGAAAAGGGCCATGTTCCAGGCGCAATAAATATTCCTGTAGATGAGCTGCAGGAAAGAGCGGAGAAAGAGCTTGAAAGAAATTCCGAAATAATTGTTTACTGCTCGAGCTTTTCCTGCCATGCAAGCGGCAACGCCGCACACCTGCTCTGGCACATGGGGTATGAAAATGTAAGGGAATTTTCGGGCGGAAAAAGAGCCTGGGTAATTGCAGGGTTTCCGCTTGAAAAAAATTAGCCTGAGGAAAAAACTTTCAGGGGGTGAAATTTTTTTTGAAAGAAAAATTTTCTGAAATGTTAGAGGAATGCAGTGATTTTTCAGAAATATTCGAGCTTGTAAAGGAAGCGGCGGAAAAAAGCCTTGGAAAAACACGGGCGGGATTAATGTTGGGCATTGCAGAGCTCGGGCAGTTTGCCGGCGGTTTTTTAGGCGCGTATCATGAAATAGATTCAAACCTGATTGTAATGAACGCAACTCCTTTGAGAAGGCTGGTTGAAACAAATCCAGAGCTTCTGAAGCCCTACTGCTTCCATGTCCTGCTGCATGAATATCTGCATTCACTAGGCGTTATTGATGAAGAAAAAACCCGCGAACTTACTGCAAAAATCTGTGTAAAGTTTTTCGGAAAAAATCATGTTGCAACAATGCTTGCAACAAACATTCAAAAATTTCTTCCGGGATTGGTTTATGGAAATGTAAATCTCATTCCTGAAAAAGAGCCCACTATTTTCATTGTGCAGGGATTCGATAAGGGAAACCTGACATATGTGAGCTGAACACTCAGGGCTGTGTCGCACGGTAAACAGTTAACCTTTTATAATTTTAAAGTGAATAATATTTAGGTTATTATGGGCGTTATTGGAAATGTTATTACGGGAATAAAAAAGGCAATTCCAGCCCTTGCCGCAAAGATAGGGACAATTCTGCTGTTCTTTATTACTGTTGGTTTCTTTGCAGGATACTTTGTCGGAAGGCTTGGTTATAACTGGCTTGTTCTTTTAGTGCCATTAATTTCAATGGCAGTAATGTGGAAAAAGTTAGATGAGGGGTTTTTAGTGCTTACCCTGTTAATTGTCCTTGTGTTTATGCTTCCTGAAGTTTTCATGCGCTGAAAAGCAAAAGAAAGAATTATTAACAGGAAAAGGCAAAGATGATAATATGCCTGTAAGAAAGCCAAGGGGAAAACTCAGCGAATCAGTTGCCACTATGGGCCAGGTCTGGAAGCCGGGCTGGGGTGCTTTATTTGCCGCAAAGGGAACAAGAAAGCCAATGGCTGCGGGAAAGCCGGCAGTAGTGAGAAAAATCCCTGCCAAATTCAAATCAATCAGGCAGAGAAAAAGAGCAGGTAAAAAATAAGTTTGTAATAAAAGGCGCATATACATAACTAATTTTCTAGTTGTTTTTTTCCAAAAGAAAAAATCTTTTTCCTTTTTTATTTTGCTGTTTTAAGGTGTTTTGACATAGAATGCCCCATACTGTTTGTTCAAATGACAAAAATGGTTTTTTTTCTCTTACTTTCTAATGGTTTTTAGTTTGCTTTTTTTACTTTTATCAGGCTGAATAGTTTGGATTTTATTTTTTGCATTTTTCTTGCAAAAAGAGAGAAAAAGCTGATTTGCCGCAGAAAGCCCTGCGGAAAAACTAACTGGTTTTTTTCCAGTGGCTGTTTTTTTGTAAAAAGAAAACAAAAAAGCCAATAACAATTTGAAAAGAAGCGTTATTTTGTTAATTTATTCTACTGTTATTCCGCTGAAAGTTAATTTTTTTGTCAGGCCGTGGCTTCCCCACAAGTGGGAAAATTCTTTTGTTTCTCCTCTTTCAAGAAGTGTTTCCCTGCTTGCGGGCTGTTCATAACCTTTGAGAGTAAATTCCCTGTTATAGCGCACTAATACCTTTTCAGGGGTTAATTTTACAAGTGTAAACAATGGTTCTTTTGTTTTTGGGTGCGTGTCAAAGCTTTCGCCTTCTCTTACGCTGAAGTTCTTGGTTTCTGTCTGTTTTCCGCCGCCAGTCCAGGACTGGGTTATTTCCAATAGTTCAAAGCCAGCTTTAGACATTTTTACACGCCTTTTTTGAGTTATAATAAAACTGCAAAACAAAACCGATTTTTTAAGGGCAAAATTACTTTACTTTCTCTATTTTGCCTTTTCTGCCAGTGCTTACCTGCAATTGTCCTTTGAAGAGAGAGCACCACCCTTCTGTTATTTTTACATTGTCTCCTTCCTCAAATTCGTTGCACTGCTCGTTCCACAAAGACAACTGGACTTCGCCTGTCGAATCCTTTGCTGCGCAGCTGCATACTGTTCCCGAGCCTTTTTCTGTTGCAAACTGCCGAGGCTCTGCCTTTGAAACAATTTCAACCTCTAGTTCCGGAATTGCCTGCATTGGTTTTAGTTCTTTTATTTTCAAAAAAACACCTTTTCACAAAATTGCGTTTGAAAACTATTTTAAATAGAATCGTCTTAATAATTCCAGCGATTTTTCAAGGGAGAAAAAATGAATTGCATTGTTTGCGGAAAAACAGCAGTGAAATTTACAAGGGAAGGCCTTCCCTGTTGTTCAAGGCATTCGAATTCAAGCGTAAAAAAACCCATGTGCCCCGAGTGCGGAATCGAAATGACTCTGAGAGAGGGAAAATTCGGAAAATTCTGGGGCTGCAAGGCATTTCCCATGTGCGACGGAATGAGAAAAATCTGATTTTTGCAATCATTTTAAATTCGCATTCAAGCCAATTTTTTTTATGCAGTTCAAAATCTCAAACATTGTTCTGCGCAATCAGCTTGTTCTTGCGCCGATGTACAAAATAACTGATTTGCCTTTTCGGATGATTTGCAGGGAGCAGGGAGCAGGGTTGTGTTTTTCGGAAATGATTAATTCAGAGGCGCTTATCAGGGACAATAAAAGCAACTGGCAGCTTGCGGAAACAATTCCTGAAGATTCTCCTCTTGGATTGCAGCTGTTCGGCGCGCGCACTGAAAGCATGCAAAAGGCAGCGGAAATCCTGATTGAAAAAAAGCGGTTTGAAATTTTGGATTTGAATTTGGGCTGCCCGAGCGATAATGTTCTGAATCAGGGAGCGGGCGCAGCGCTATTGAAAAGGCCGCAGAGAATTTCAGAGATTTTGCAGAGCTGGAAAGATCTGGGAAAGCCTGTTACTGCAAAAATAAGAATCTCTCCAAATGTATTGCAGAGTATAAAGCTTGCAAAGACAATTGAAAAAGCGGGCGCAAGCGCACTGATTGTGCATGCAAGGACAATTGAACAGGAAAATAAAGGCAGAACTGATTTTATTGCGATAAAGCGCATAAGGAAAAGCATTGGCATTCCCGTAATCGGAAACGGGGGAATAAAAACAAAATCTGATTTTGATTTAATGATTGAAAAAACAAACTGCGATGCGGCAATGGTAGGGCAGTCTGCAATAGGAAACCCTGGAGTTTTTGCAGAACTCCTTGGAAAAAAACCATTGGGCAGGGAACAGGCACTGCAGGCATATCTGGAAAAAAGCAAAGAGCTCGGTTTTGTGCATTTTGGAAGAATAAAACAGCAGGCAATGCGTTTTCTTCCCGGAAAGCAGAATCTTGCAGTAACTGAAAAAATCCAGAAAACAAAAACACTTGAAGAGCTTGAAAAAGCGCTTGGCTGAGAAACTGTTTTTTGGAAGCAGTTTTTTAAACAACAAAGAAACAAGTTAATTAAGAATTTTTTTTGTGAAAAAAAATGGCTGAAGAAATGTTCAGGTTTGTTCTCGCACCGTTCCTAAAACAAGAGGAAAAAGAAAAGGCAAAAAAGGATTTTGAAAGCCTTGAAAGGGCTTTTCTTATAGAAATTGGAACCCCTAGGGAGGAAGTTGCGCTTTTTGTCCCCCCGCTGCCGGCGCAGACTCTGCTGTTGTTCAAAGGAAAGGAATTAGTCGGATACACTGTTTTTAACCTCGAGCAAAATACGCTGAGGCTTAACAGGCAATACCTGAAGCCGGAATTCCGCACTGCTGTTTTGCAGGGAAAGTCGTTAAGGGGGCAAATGGTAAAAAAGATTGCCGACACTCTCGAGCTTGACTACAAGCAAACAGTGATTACTTATTACAGGGCAAAAAAAAGAAAAGCAGTTGCAAGGACGCTTGACCAGTTCCTGCATTCTGAGCAGCCTGAGAAAAGGCCTGACATGCGGGAAAGAATCTCAAAAATTCCTGTTTCAATAAGAGGAATTCCTGCGAAAGAAAAACCAAAAGGTGGCTTGGCAGGGCTTGCGGAAGGCTTCAGAAGAAGGCGCAGAAGGTAACATATACATAACTGGTTTTTGTGTGTGTTTGCTGCGCGCTCCCTGAAAAAAAGCGATACGAATATATTGCAGTTAATCGCTTGTTTTTGCATGGCTGGAATTTCGCCAAAGCCTGCCGGCAGAAGAGTCAGGCGCATTGACACGGAAACACTTTTTGGGCTGAAAGACGCTACAAAGGGATGGAAGCCGTATTTTTATTTTACTGGCGAACGCTCCCGCATTCTCATTCGGGCAAACAGGGATATCGCGCATTGGGGGAGATATCCAAACCTGAATCGTTTTCTTGAAAACAACAGAAACAGGATTCGTGTGTTTGCGGACGTCGGCGCAGGCAATGCTGCTGGTGCCCCTACTGCTGTTGAAGCCAAAGAAATTCTCGGAAAGGATTGCAAGGTTTATGCAGTTGACATATTTAAGCCGGATAAAACCCTGTGCATGTCGGATGTGCAGGTCGTGCATCTTGCAATTCAGAAAAAACCATTGCCTTTTCAGTGCGATGCAATCCGGTTTACAAACGTCTCTCATTACATGACAAGGGAAGATTTGGCTGCTGCTTTGGACAATATCTGGGCAAGCCTAAAGATGCATGGTTTTTTGCTCGGGGCAAACGAGCTTCGCACAAGCCAAAAGGATTTTCTTGCAAACAAACAGCACGAATTCGTTTTAATCAAGGTGAAAAAAACAAAGCGCAACCCGCATGGATTCGTGGAACTGGAAATTCCTATCAGCCACTAGCAGTTACTCTTCCTCATCGAACACAAACAATTCATCGATTTTTGTGTGAAGCGCTTTGGAAATTTTGTGGGCAAGTTTCAGGGAAGGGTTGTATTTTCCGTGTTCTAAAAAAACAATTGTTTCACGGCAAACACCGACTTTTGCAGCAAGGTTTTCCTGGGTATAACCGTAACGCGCCCGAAGCTCCTTCATTCTTGAAAACACTTGAATCACGTGAAAAAAGGATTTTTTGTTGAAAATACACAACAAAAAGTTGTAAATATTAAACAAAAAAGCTTTTTAAACTAAACTTCCTTATTTGAAAAGAATGAATCCATTGAAATTGATTGTTTCAATCCTGCTCTGCGAGGCAGCGGGAATAATCGGCTCTGTTTTTACAATTCCCGCAATTTCCGGATGGTATGCTGGTTTGCAGAAGCCTTTTTTTGTGCCCCCAAACTGGGTTTTTGCGCCCGCATGGACAATCTTGTTTTTGCTGATGGGGCTTTCTTTGTATCTTGTCTGGGAGAAAGGCTTTAAGGAAAAAAAAGCAAAAATAGCGATTGTTTTTTTTATTATCCAGCTTGCCCTGAATGTTCTCTGGAGCGCATTGTTTTTTGGCTTGAAAAGCCCTTTCCTTGCTTTTGTAGGAATAATTTTTTTGTGGGTTTACATTGCAATAACTATTTTTGAATTCCGGAGAATTTCAAAAAAGGCTGCCTTGCTGTTATTGCCTTACATTGCCTGGGTTAGCTTTGCAGCTCTGCTGAATTATTTTGTCTGGATTCTAAATGCATAAAGAGAGAAAAAGGCTTTTTACGGCAGCTTTATTGCCATTGTTTTGTCGTATTCCGCAAAGCCGAATTTTTTGTATATTTCTATTGCCTTGCGGTTTCTTTCATCGACAATCACCTGCAGCATTTTTGTCTTGTTTTCGCGAGCAAACTCAAGGACCTTTTCAAACAGTTTTCTGCTCACCCCCCTGCCCCTGAATTTTTCGTCGACAAAAATATCGTGGAGAGTGCATCTCTTGTCAATCTTGTAAATCGGAGGCCTTTTTTCTATTGCAGCAAGTGCATAGCCGGCAATCTCCTTGTCTGATTCCGCAAGCACTAACAGCCAGCCCCTGCTTTTGATTATTTTTTTGAAATAGGAAAAATAACTCTGGCGCGCGCTTTTTGTCACTGCATAAAAAAACGCATCATAGTTCTCGTGCGTTTTAATCAGCTCGAAAGCCCTGTCGGCAAGAAAACCAATATCGCCAATGCGCGCCTTTCGGACTTTTATTTCAGAAGCATTCCCAGGCATTCAAACACCGCATTATACAAAGAGCGGAAAAAATAAAAAAACAAGGGAAAAGAAAGATCAGCGGAAATCTTCTCTCGCAGAGTTTTTAAATTCGGAAAACCTATTTTTTTGGGCAGGCTCCCTCCAGTGCTCCGGAGGCGTTTTGAATGATTTCTGACGAAAGAATAATGGGCTTTGTAGAGGGGGAAGGCTGCTTCAATATTGCAATTCAACGGGAGCTCGGCAAAAACAGGAAAACCGGCAGGACAAACAAGATGAAAAAACCAGGGTTTCCATTCAGAGTCAGAGCTTCTTTTAGGGTTGTTTGCGTTGAAGCAGACAGGCACATTCTAGACGAAATAAAGGGGCAATTCGGGGTAGGCCAGATCTATGTGCAAAAAAGAGAAGAAAAGAAAAATAATGAAAGAAACATAGCGCATTACTATGTTCAAAGCATGGCGGATCTAGTGAAAATACAAGAATTTTTTGATAAGCAACTGTTCTACGCTAACAAAGGCAAAGACTTTAAACTCTGGGCAAACTGCCTGGAAATAATGCGTTCCGGCGGGCATTTAACAGAAGAGGGCTTTTTGCAGATTTGCGAGTTAAGAAGCAAAATGAATTTTCGGCTGGCTAAGAAACCAATGTGGAAACTTGCAGTAATACGAGAAGTTTTAATGCGCTTGCAGAAAAATACGCGCAAAGCACGAAAAGAGCGTAGAAGTATACATAACTTAAGTTCAGCAGTTGAAGCCTGCCGCTCCCCCGAACCTGCTTTCCAAACGCCGTGACAAGTGCTTTTTACCGCTCTGAAAACCAAACCGCCCCCTGAGTGAGGTTTAGACTACTTCTAAAATGGCTTATTTTGGCGTTAAAACGCATCCTATTCGACTTTAAAGCCATTTCGAGCCATCAGCGCACACTTTTTTTATTTATAAAATAGCTTATTTTGGCGTTTATCTGCATTAGGGCTTGTTTAATGGCAAAAATAGCCCACAACGTGATGCAACATATCCATGATTATACAGCGTTTTTACCTTAGTAAATAAAAAATTTTTTGAAAAAAAACGCGACAAAAGCGCTTTAGGGGAAGAGAGGGGGTTCGCGGGATGGCTTGAGGAATGGCACAAGGGAGCGCAGCTGCGCAAGGCCTAAATGTTAGTTATGTATACAACTACTTGGTTTTGGGAGTTTGTCTGTTTGCAGGATAGCTTCAAACCCTTGTTTGTGCGAAAACTTTCTGTGCATTTCTTTTTTCAAGGATTTTTTCTCGCAAAAAAACTTTTATTGCTGTGCGGATTACTGTGCGTAAAAAAACAACAATTTTTTTGCTGAAAATCTCAGCCTGAGAAAAGCCCAAAATCCTTGATTTTCAGCTCTGTTTTCCGCCATACCAAACGCCTGAAAATGCCCTGAAAAACCAGGGCTTTTTTTAGGATTTTTCGCTATTTTCAATACATTCTTTTAACTGCCCTTTAATTAACCCGGCAACCGGCCCGGAAGGGTTCCGCAAAGCGCGCTGGGATGGAAAAGTGCCCGAGAGCACGCGCATCATGTATTTTTTATATACATAACTTGACTTGATTTGCGAACAATCACTTCAAAAAAAATTTATTTTTTTTCTGCTGGCTTTTTTTCTTCTTTCGGCTTTTGCTCTTCCTTTGCCTTTGGCTTTTCTGTTTTTTCCTTCAGGGCGTCGTATTTGAGCGCCATATAGAGGAATGCCACTGTCGCAAGCAGTGCGATAAGCAATTGTGTTTCCTGCAGAAGCAGTGCCATTAGCATCATTATTATTGCGCCTGTTACAAGCATTGCCTTGTCCAGTTGCTGATTCATTTTTTATCCCAGCAATTTTGTTTTTTTTGCGTATGTTAAAAGGTTTTTTTTCAAATTTTTTTCCACCAGGAAAATTATTGCCGCGATTGTTATTACTGTGATTATTATGCTCGTAATTATTTCAATTACAGGGGGATCCGTCATGAGCACTCTTATTGCCATTGTTGTGGGCGCAGTCACCGGGATATAGCTCAGTATTGTCGGAACCATTGAGTTCGGGTCTCCAAAAAAGAAAATCACTATCCAGCTTGGCAGCAGCGAGATTGTTGTTATTGCCCCGCTGATTGGGCTTGCCTCTTTTGTGTCTGAGAGAACAGAGCCTATTCCCGCGAGAATTGTCGCAAACAGGAAATATCCTAGGATAAAGAAAACAGAAATCAGAATTATCTGCAGTGCATTTATCCCCTGCAGGTGCGCCATCCATAATATTGCCGGCAGAATTGTTATTGCAAGCAGGCTAACTATTATCCACATTACGAGCTGTGTTATTCCCAGCATTCCCAGACCCAAAATTTTTCCCGTAATAAGCTGCCTTTCCGAAACACTGGTCAATAATATTTCAATGAGCCTGTTTTCCTTTTCCTCTATTATTCCGTACAGCAGAAATCCCGAGCTTATGAAGATTGCAAGCGAAAAAATCGCGCCCATTATTGAGGGAATTACCAATGGCAGGGGAATCGGGGTTTCCATTGCCCTTATCAGGACTTCCTCTTTCGAAACACCTGTTCCGAAAATAGCAAGCATTGCTGCGGAAAGCAAAAAAAGAATCGGCACTATTACTGCAAAAAGCAGATAGCCTTTTCTTGTTACATTGGAAAAAAACTCATGTTTTGCTATCAAAAGAGTTTTGTTCATTTTCCCGCCTTTTTTTATTCCTGCATCCATTGCTCTGATTCTACGACAGTTAAAAATATTGATTCAAGGCTTGGCGCAGTTGTTTCAAACCTTCTTATTTCAAGCCCCTTTGATACGAGCGCTTTCAGCGCATCTTCCGGCTTTAAATTCACATCAAGCAATAATTCGAAGGTGTTTGCGTTTTTTGCAATGACTTTTTTTATTCCGATTATTTCGCCTATTTTTTTCTCTGCTTCCTCTGTTTCTTCGGCAAGCTCTATTATTGTGCTTTCTCTTGAATACCTTTCCTTTATCTGCCGCGTATTTCCATAAAGCACTCTTCTTCCCTTGTTTATTACCATTACTCTTTCGCAGACCTGCTCCGCAATGTTCATGTTGTGCGTGCTCAGGATAATCGCCTTTCCCTTGTTTTTTTCCCTTTCAATTATTTCAATAATGAATTTTACGCTTATTGGATCTAACCCTGAGAACGGCTCGTCCAGAACAAACAAACTCGGGTTATGTATAATGGAACTTATTATTTGTATTTTCTGCTGCGTTCCCTTGCTTAATTCAAAAATCTTTTTGTCCTTGTGCTCCATGAGATTCATTTCCCGCATCAATTGCAGTGCCTTTCCCTCTGCTTCCTCTTCCTGCATGCCTTTTAATGAAGCCAGGTATTTGATTGCTTCAAGTGCAGTCACATTCTTGTACAATCCCCTTTCTTCCGGCAGGTATCCAATCAGATCCTTTGTTTTTTCAGTGCACGTTCCGCCCAAAATTTCAACGCTTCCCTTGTAATTCTCAATCAAATTGAGCATTATCCTTATTGTGGTTGTTTTTCCCGCTCCGTTCGGCCCCAATAATCCGAATATTTCCCCGTTTTTTGCCTCAAAGCTTACGCCATCGACTGCCTTTGTTTTGCCGAAATTTTTTGAAATACCTTCGACTTTTACTGCGATTGTTTCCCTTTTTTTCTGCAGTGTTTTTGCAGTGCCCGCAAAAGCGTTTTCCTCGGGTGTTTTTTCTTTTGCCATGCTAGGATTTAGTTTAAACTGCTTAAAAACATTTTCCCGTGTTTTTTGTGCATGTAAAAATTAGTTTTGTTTAAAATTGGCGGGCTGAATTTTTTTTACGGTTTTCTTTTCAACCGCACTGGTTTTCTCTGTGGAATTTGTCCGGAAACTTTTGTAAAGCCGGCTTCTTCTGAAACAATTGCATAGCCCCTTCTGCGCATAAAATTTGCGAATTTCGGGTTTGTATTGCCGTGCATTGCCCTTATGCCTTTTTTTCTCAGAAAGGCTTCTATTCTGCTGAACAGATTGTCTGTTATTCTTGCCTTTGTTATTGCCGGCAGCGGCTGTGTAAACCTGTAATCCGCCAAGCAATAGGAATTTCCTTTAGTAGATCCCATTGCCAGGGCAATGGGCCTTCTTTCTTCGTTCAAAAGCTCGAACCAGATTCTTTTTTTTGCAGGATCATCGGGATACTCGTAAATTCTCAGTTCATAACCGTTTATTTTTTCAATTTTTGTTTTTATTTTTTTCATTTTTTAACCCGAGTATTTTTGCCTTTTTCAGTTCTTTCAAATTTTTTGCCCCGCTCAAAAACATTGCAATGCGCAGTTCTTCAATTACTTTTTCAAGGTATTTTTTTACTCCTTCAGAACCTGCTTCCTGCTGTGCCTTTAAAACAGGGAGCGCAATTCCCGCAAGGTCTGCTCCCAATGCAATTGCCTTTGCCACATCAAGCCCGCTTCTTATTCCTCCGGATGCAATTATTTTTCCTTTAAAGTTTTTTCTGCACTGCACAATGCTTTCTGCTGTTGCTATCCCATAATCCCAGAATGTTTCTCCCAGTTCCTTGTTTCCTCTCAAAGAGTCTATTCCTGTCCAGCTTGTTCCGCCCGCTCCCGCTACATCTATTGCCTTTATTTTTGTTTTTGCAAGTTTTTTTGCTATTCCCGCTGAAATTCCATGGCCGACTTCTTTTACATAAACAGGCTTTTTTAGTTTCCTGCTTACTGAATCAATTGCCTTCAGAATTCCCCTGAAATTCGTGTCGCCTTCTTTTTGCAGTGCTTCCTGCGCAGCATTCAGATGGATTGCAAGCGCATCCGCCCCTATTTCTTTGAGCGCTTTTTCAATCTGCTTTGCAGAATACTGCAATAATTGCGCTGCCCCGATATTCCCCGCCAAGAATATTCCGGGTCCAACATCCCTTACAAAATAAGTTTCCTTTAATTCCGGCTTTTCAATCATTGCGCGCATGCTTCCCAGTCCCATTCCTATTCCAAGCGATTGGCATGCCTTTGCAATGTCCTTGTTTATCTGGGTTGCCTCTTCACACCCGCCTGTTATTGCCTCAACCATCAAGGGAGCGGAAAATTTTTTTCCAAGGAATTCTGTTTCAAGCGAAATTTCTTTTTTGTTTATTTCAGGGAGAGTTTTATACTCCAGATCAATTCCCTTAAACCCGATCTTCTCAAATCCGGTTGTCTTTTCCCTGAACTGGACATTTTGATTGCACGCAATGCGCAGGTGCTCTAACTTTCGATTTTGGGTCTGCATTTTTAAAACCGCATTTTTGTTCCTTTAATTTTTTTTCCAGTTAATGCCCTGAAAACGCTTTGTTTTTCGTTTGCATTAAAAATCAGGGTTGTTGTTCCTTTTAATTGTTCTCTCAGTTTCATTAGCTTCCCCTTCATTCCCTGCGTTACATCCACTGTTGTTGCTTCTCCCACTTTTTTTATTATTGAATCAAAGTTTTTTTTGTTTATTTCCGGGATTCTTTTTGCTTTCGGGTTTTTTTTCGGGTCTTCGGAAAACACGCCTGAAACATCCGTCCCAAAGAAGATTTTTTTGGGAAAGAATTTTTTTGCAAAAAACGCGATTATTGCGTCTCCCGAAAGAACGCTTGCATTGAGTTTTTTGTCAGGAACCATTTGCCCGAAAAGCACAGGCACTTTTCCTTCTTTCAATGCGCTTTCTATTTTTTCAGTTTCAAACTCAATTATTTTTTTTTCTTCCTGCAAAACTATTTTGTTGGGGTCGAATGCAACCGCATTGATTCCCGCTTCCTGCATTTTTTTTACTACTCTGCTGTCCAAAAAATTGCAGTCCCTGATTGTTTTTTCCAGCCCTTCTTTTTGTTTTTCAGTAAAAACCCCGTTGTTTATTCCGTATTCAAAAACATTCGTGTGGCCGAAAGGCCCTGCCCCGTGCACTAAAATTAGCGAAAACTTTTTTTTCTTCATTGCTTTTTTTATTTCCAAAGCAATTCTTTCCAGCTCTGCTTCCCTTATTTCAAATTTGTTCTCTTCTTTTGCAGTGATTACCGAGCCGCCAAGCTTTATTATGTATGGATTAAGCATTTTTTTTCACATTTTTATTTTTTTAAAATAATTTTCTATAGGGTATGCCCTTTCCTGCATTTCCCTGAATAGCGTTTCATAGAATTTTATTACTTCTGTTTTTTTATGGATTATCCCTGTAATGGCCCCGCCAAATTGCAGGACAGTCATTACTTTATCTTTTGCAAGGTATATGCCCAAAGGGAACAGCTCGTCTATTAATGTTATAGATACGTTGTGTTTTTTTAGCTTGTTTTTTATTTCCGCGATTATTTTTTTGCATTCTTTTCTGCCCTTTTTTTGCATCATCAACCTAAAAAAATCGTCAACGGCTTTTTTGCAAACAATGAATTCGAACCGGCTCCCTTCCTTGAATTTTCTCAAATATAGATTATTCAGCAGCAAAGGCGTGCTGTCTTTTGTGTCTGTAAGCGCTTCTCTTGAATTTACAATAATTTCTTGTATGTTTGAGAATTCTGCCGGCGCTCCTGCATAAAATAGGTAGGGAATTGCAGGGTATCTCAGGATATATTTTATTTCCTTTTCTTCGGCCAGCATTTCCATTAGTTTGAATACGAATTCCTTTTTTTCCTTTATTATTTCAAAATCGTTTTCCGGCTTTTTTTCCTCTGTTATTATCTCTACCATTTGTTTTTGCTTTTTGACAAATCTTTCAAAATCCGTGTTCAAGAAATCAATCATTTTTTGTTCAAGGCTAGGTACCGAGTATATTGCCGGAAAACCGGGCGTTTTTTCAATTAGGTTCAAATTTATCAGCTTGTTCAGGAAAGTGTATATTTTGCCTTTTGGAATCTTTAAATTTTCACATAGGGAATCTGCAGTCATGCCCTTTTTTGCAAGCGCTGAAATTAAGAGGACATCTTTTTTTGTCAAATTAAATTCAGACTGCAAAATCTGTAATAATCCGTCTTTCATTGTTTACCCCCTCTTAATCGTTGAAACTGGTTTAAGATGCAAGATATAAATATACAACACCCCAAAAATAATATAAATAAACCGTTTATCTGTGTTAAGTATGTTTGTTCAAATTTCTTCCAAAAAATGTGTTAAGTCCGCTGTAATTGAAATTCTCAGCAGCAGGTGGCCATTGAGCATTAAGGCTTTGCACTGCATTATCCTTCGGCAGTATGCTCTTGCGGTTTCTTATCAGGCAGTTCACAAAGTGGTTAAGCAGCTTCTTGAAGAAGCCATAATTGAAAAAAACGGGCGCTGCTATTGTTTGGACAGGGGCTGGATTTCAAGAATAAAAATTTTTTGGGCTGAAACAGAAGCCGCATATTCCCAGCAAAATACAATTGACAGCGAATTTGAATTGTTTCTTCCCTCTTTGCTGCCGATGCAAAACAAATTCAGATAGAAATTCCTTTTTGTTTTAAAATTTCTTTTACGTTTTCGTTCAGAATGGTTTTTTTCTGGCTTGTTGGCAGCACTTTTGGCGCGCCGGCTTTGTCTACAAAGTGCACTGGCCAGTCTTCTGCGTGGCCCATTTGTTTCACATAATCTTCAATTATTCCCTTCACTTTGTTTGCTTCCTGTTTTGTTGTTATTATTGCAACGCTCGGTCCTGTGTCCATTGAAGCATAGCAGTTCATACCTTCCTTTCTCATTAGATTTATTTTTCTTAAAATATCCAATGTTTCCGGTTCCCAGCTGAAAAAACCCCCGCCGCTTACAAGAATATGGAACAAATTCAGCGAATCCAATTCCGCAATTTTTCCGATTGTCGCAACATCATCCGCTTTTACTGCGTCCATGAGCCTGATACATTTTTCAGGTTTTTTTACTGCCCAGTCCTGGTACCATTCGCTTTTCTCTCCTGCGCCGTGCGCGTCCTCTGTTTTTACTTTTGAAGGGATGGGGACTGCAACTACTTTCAGGTTTGTTTCTGGCTTTTTGTCAAATCTTACTCCAAAACTTTCCAAGGCGGGAATTCCTTTGTAGCTTAGCCAGACGCTCCAGCCTCCGCAGGCACTGCTTGTGCCGCTTCCCGAAAAATATCTTGCAAGCGTGCTCAGGAATCTTGTATTTGTTTTTAATTCCGGCATCAGGGCTTCAGTGAAAGCCATGGCTGTTGCGCCCGCAGCCGCAGCGCTTGTTCCAAGCCCTTTTCCTTTTGCCTGGACTTTTGCAATGTTTTCCGATACAAAAACAAATTTTGTTTTTATGCCTGTCCATTCGTCGAGCCTTTGCAGCATTACATCCATTCCCTTCAGTCCTTTTGTATCCTCAATCAGCTTTCCGTCAACGATGTAGACGTTTTCTTTCAGGCTTTTGTCAAATCTCAAATAAGTAACTGCTTTTGTCGTGTCATGGCACATTTTTACCTGCGGAAAATATGCTATTCTTTCATCCTTGTCCGCGTTTCCCATGTATTTCTCTATTCCCATTATAGGATAGGCTTCAACAAGAACTTCCGCACTGCTTTTTTCTGTTTTTGAAATATTCGGCCAGTTTTCTTCCCTCCAGTCAATATTTTTTTTAAGCCATTCTTTGCATTTTTCGTTGCCTTTTTTTATTTCTTCCAATTGGCTTTGCGTCAAATCCAATGCTCCCATTATTTCCCTCTCCTTCTTTGTTTTTTTGCAAGATTTGCCTTTACTCTTGCTCCCCAGTTTTCTACTTTTCTTGCCCTTCGAATTCTTCTTGCGGCATCCCTGCTTAATGCCAGGTTCCGCATTAAGTGCATGAATTGCCCTGCGTTTTCAACCATTCTGAATTTTCCATGCGCGCCGGGGACGTCCTTCATTAATCCGTCTTCTGTTGGAACATCCCCTATGGCTTTTATTCTGACTCTCGGCTTTCCTGTTCCTTGCTGCCATCTTGAAACAATTCTTCTTGAAGTGCTTCCCTTGTTGACTGAATAAGGAAAAATGTTTACTCCGCTTTTTGTTATTACTCCTTCAACATCTCTTGGAATTTTTCCCATTGCTTTTAACTGGTTAATTGCTTCTTTGACTGCTTCCCCGAGCGGTTTTGCGGCTTCCGGAGAATTCGGGACAAATCTTACCTGGACAAGTTTCCCAGCTTTTTCTGTCGCATTCGACGCGTTTATCCCCCTCGCTTTTATTTCAGCTTCAACTGCCTGCTCAACAATTTTTTTTACTCCCAAAAAGCCAGCCGCTTCCGGAGCATAGGAAATTTTCCCGCCCGGCATTATTCTGTACAGCCCGTTTTCACAGTAAAATTCAGAAGAATGCATTAATCCAAATTTTTCTATTCTTGGCAAAAACTCTTTTTGCACCCAGGGAGCTGCTCTTGCAGTTATAAAGACAAATTTTGCATATCCCGCTTCCCTTGCTTTTACAAGCATTTCAACTGTTGAATCCAGGACTTTTCTTTCTTCCGGCTTTCCTTCTGTAGTAAAAACACCGTCGATATCCAAAAAAAGAACTCTTTCCCTTGGCATTTTTTTTTCACTTCCGCATTTCCTCTTTTTTTCCTTTTGCCCTGTGCCTTTCTTCCTCAAATTTTTTCTGCATTTCTGTTTTTTCCAGTTCTTTTCCCGCAAGCGCATTGAGTTTTTTTATTTTTTCAATTATTATCCCGATGCATTCATCAACTGCCCTGTCCCAGTTGTCTGTTTCAACTATTGGAATGCCAAATTCTTTTGCCTCTCTTTCAAGGTTTTTCTGGAAAAAGGCATAGGTGTCAAGCGCTTCCAATAATCTTTGTGAGCCACCCTTTAAATGCGTTTTTTTAATCCTGTTTTTTACTCTCGTTTCCCAAATTTTTCTGCTTTTCAAACTCAGCACAATCGGAATAAAGCTCGGATGTTTCAAAGTGTCTTCGTGATACTGTGACGGCAGAAAGTGCAGGTATTCGTAAACCATGCTTTCCCCGTCTCTTATCCCCCTGTCGGCTACAAGCCTTTCCATTGCTTGGTTTGCAAGCTTTGCCTGCGCGTTAAACCCCTTTATCATGTTTTCCTCTGTTTTTTCACCGAAGATTTTCCATGTTTCATACATTGAAACAAAAAAAGCAGGCTCTTTTTCCTGGCTGATAAATTCCCGCAAGGCAGCCCTGAAAGCGTCTCCCCCCATTACATCTCCAAGGCCGAAAGCAGTTGCTATTTCCCTTGACATTGTTGTTTTTCCTATGCAGGGAAAAGCCGCGATTAAAGGCAGAACAGGCTCTTTCAATTTTTCTTCTCCAATTAGTTCCTTGTATTTTTTCCAGGTTAAATACCTGTCCAGGTATTTTTTGCCTTTTTTTTCAAGCTCTTTTTCAAATGGCTTTTTTGAATTGAGTATTGCGCCTATTTCCTTCAAGCTTAGCCCAGTGCACAATAGCAAATCGTCTTTTTCATCGTAAATAGTCATTTTTTCACTTTTTTTCAATGACTTTTGCGCCTGGTGCGACTTTGTATTCTATTGGTTTTTGCCCGCGCTTTTTTAATTCTGCAAGAACTTTTTCCGCTTCTTTTCCCCAGCTGATTGCATTGATTACTTTGCCGCCGCCCGCAGTCCAGTAAACAGGCAGTCCTGATTCCCTTATTTCTTCAACGTCAATCACTGCATTCATCATTTCTTTTTTCCTGCATCTTTTTCCGGATGATTCAATCAGATAATGCGCGTTTGAACAGTTTTCTTCGGCAACTGAAAAAACAAGATTCCAGTCCTTGTCCAATAATCCGAGCTTTATTTTTGCTATCCACTGCGGAACCATTTTCAATCTGTATTCGTAAAAAGTGTTTGCCCTTGTCAGCTGGAAGATTTGCTCTGCAGAAACCCTTGTCGGATAATCAAAGCCCATTGCAAAAATCCGCAAATCCTTCAGGTCTTTTTCCGAAGCCAATTGCTTTCCATAGGGCGCGCCTATCCCCTCTACAACCATTATATTCAGGCCGCCGTAAATTGCCCTTATTGCTGATTCAGAAACCATCATCCCGAGCTCTGCAATTTTTCCGATTGGAAAATTTGTTTCAAACAATTCGTTCAATGCAACAACCAATGCTGCGGCTCCCGCATCGCTGCTTCCCGAATAAATCGCATAATTTGTGGATTCGACTTTTATGCCGAAATTTTTTCCAGATTCTTTCTGAAAAATTTTCAGGACCTCTGAAACAGACATTGTCCTTTCTTCGGGCAGTTTTTCCTTGCCGACAATAAAACTGTCAAGCTTTCCCGAACTTGTTTTTTCCACTGTTGTTTCAGTCCTTGTCTGTTCCTTCAGGTCAGTTACAGCCAATCCCATTGTATCATGCAGCGGCCATCTGTTGTCTCTTACGCTTGAAACAAAAACAACAGGAATAGTCGGATATGCAACTGCTTTTACTTTTTCCACTCTTATCATCTCCGTGTTTAGAATTCTAGCTGAGTTTTAATAAAAACCTTTCTAATGCCAGTCAAGCCCTTTTTCTACGTTTAACTGCAGGGGGTATTCTTGCTGTCGCCCTTCTTTGCAGTCTTATTCTTTGGCCATGTTCGGTATGGATAAGTGTTCCTAGAAGGTCTTTTGCGTGTTGTAATACCAAGCTCGGCTTTTCATTCAGAGGCAGCCGTTCCACTCTTTCGAGGCTTGTATTTCCTGTAAGCACCAATGCAGACCTTAGGCCGTTTGTTTTTGCATCTTTTATTCCGCTTAAGGAATCTTCTATTACCCACTGTCTTCCAGGTCTTATCCCCTGTGCGGCAAGTCGTTGCGAAACCTCTGCAAACATCCCGGCTTTTTTTGTTTTGTCCCCGCCATAGTATACATCATTCACATTGAAATAACGGGTTATTCCTGCTTCTTTCATAAAGGTGTCTGCGTTGACTTTTTTTCCTGCAGTAACTATCACGATTGGGATCCCTTTTTTATTTGCCCAGTAAAGCATTTGCCTTATCTTTTCAAGTCTTGGTTCTTTTGCTCGAATTACAATTGGCTTCTTTCCAGATAATTCAAGTTTTCCATCTGCTCTTAATGAGTGGAATCTTTTTTCCGCTTCGTCAATTAATTGCCATTCTTTTGCTGTCAACCCTTGTCTTTTTTCTGCAACAGTTCTTGGGTTTGCTTTTGCTTCTTCAATGGAAATTCTTTCTTTTTGCAGAATATATAGCCCGGCTAAAAAATCTCTTGTAATATGAAATTCTCCTTCGCTTCTAAGTTGATATATTTGGGGAGTAATTCTAAACATGATTCCAACTGACTCAAGCGCTTTTGTCGCAACCTCGCACTGCCTTCTTGTATGATCAATCAGGACTCCTTCCAAATCAAAAATAAAAGCGATTGTTTTTTGCTCCGCCATTTAATCACTTTTTTCTGCATTTGAACAGGACAACAGGGTAGGTTATTTTGAAATTTCCCCCTGGTTCTTCAATAATTTTGTATTCGCCCCAGGAGTGCGACCATCTTTGTTTTGCTTCTTTCAAAAACCTAAAATACTGGTCTAATGCTTTTTGCGTCATCTGTCCTTCTGCAACCCAGTTTTTTGTGTCTACATTTGAAACAGTATGCTGAATGTCTTCGACAACAAAACCGGCTTCATTTAACAGGCGAATCCATTCTGCCTCTGTCGGCACATTCATTGGAGTTACTTTTGGCGTGGTGGTTCTTTGTTTTGCCATTCTCTCTGCATTCTGGAATTCTTTGAGTCCCTCAGGAGAAACCATGTCCTGCAGAACAAACAAGCCGCCTTTTTCCGTTATTCTTGCGATTTCTCTCAATGCTTTCCTTTGTTCATGTTCTGGCATGTTTTTAATTGCGTATCTGCAAAAAGTGTGGGTGAACTCGCTGGTTTGTGAATTTGTCCTTCGAACGTCACCAATTTTGATTTCTCTGTTTTGGGTTTTCGGAATTTTTGCCAATCCTTCAGGCGTCAAATCAATAAAAGTAGACTGCACATTAGAGCCGTTTGCTTGTATTCTTTTTTCAAGTTCCAATCCGACTAATCCGTTGCCGCAGGCCAGATCAGCAATCCTGTAATTATGGCCTGCTTCAAAGCCGCCCAAATAATATAACAAGTCATATCCTTTTGCCGCAGTATACGTTGGATTTACCCTTGTTTGTATCCTCCTGTATCTTTGCCTTTGGATTTCTGCATATCTTGCTGCTACTTCTTGCCGCCCTTGTCCTTTTGCTGTTTTAAACGCTACCCTGATTTTTGAGGAAACTCCGCCTGGCAGGCTTCTGGGTTTTCTTCCGCGGGTTAAGCACTTGATTAGTTTTTTCCCAGCTCTTGAAACAGTAATTTTTATCCCCTACAAAAATTAATTTTTTTTAGTTTTCTTGTTTCTTATTTTACTAACGCCAAACTAATATTTTTATTAAATCACTTTTTCCTCACAATCATTTCGTATAATAACGGGCTTTGTGTTGAATAGATTGTAAAAGGCTTTTGGTTTTCCCCTATCAGGCCTGCATTTCGCATTGCGTCGTGGTACAATTCAGGGGGCCTGTGCCCTTCCCAATATTTTATCTCTGTTTGTGGCATTCCATTTTCCAAAGCAGTGCCCTCAAGCTTTTTCAAATATTCCCCGAAATTAATGGGTTCTCCTCTTGCAGCTTTCCTGTCAAACCATTCAAGGAACTCTGCTTTTCTTTCAGCCGGAAAATGCAGCAAAGAAACCCATGTTGAAAGCATTTCCCTTGCTGTTTCATGCTCTGTAGGAACTCTTCCCCTTGAAATTCCTGAAATTTTTCCCCTGCCTACGAATGCAGTTCTTTTTTCAGCTTGAATTGTCCTTGCGCCTTTTTCAAAAAACCTTCCGTATTTGTCCACGCGCGCGCCTTCCGGCGCAATCACAAGATTCGGGGCTCTCCATGCCGCATGCCCCCAGTCCCAGAAAATAAATGCGCCGTCTTTTTTCAGCAGCCTTTTCACTCCTTCAAAAGTAGGCTCTATTGCTGAGGCATGATGCAGTGCAGCGCCGCTCGTTGCAATGTCAATTGTCCCGAACAAATGCGCAATCCTGTTGTTCTGCATTAATCTTGAAATGTTTTCCCGTATTACAATTACCTGTTCTTTTCCAACTAATCCTCTGCGCATTAATTTTCTTGCAGTGCTTTTCAGTCCGCCCGCCATTACATCTACAAGAACCACTCTTACCCTGCTTCGCAGTTCCCTTGGAATGGAATTAATAATCGGGACAATTGTTCCTCCTCCGCCGCAGCCCAAATCAAGAATAGTAATCGGTTTCCCCTTTTGCAGCCTGCGCACTGCTTCCTGCGCAACCATGCCTGCATTGTATTCGTTTGCAAGTGCCGGAGTCGGCTTTGCTGCAGTTTTTTTTGCCCGCCCGATTAAAGTTGAAATTGTTTTTGGCGACAAGGAAGCCCATTCTTCTGAAAAAGACTTCAGCGCCCTTGCCTGCAGCGAATCAAAAATCGCTTTTTCAAATTCAATCCTTGCAAGAGGGTCCCTTGCAATCTGCCTTGCAACTGCGGGGCTTTTCAATGCCTTCTGCAAAAATTCAATTTGCCCCCACTGCCTTGCCGCAAATTCCATTGGAACCCTGCTTGCATCACTGCTCATTCTTGTAGGATATTCCCTGTGCGCGTACGGCTCAAAATGCCTCTGCAAATCCCTTCTTGTTTCTGCTGCAAGAGTTCCTTTTCCCAAGCCCATTGCTGTGAAAACTCTTCTTCTTATTTTTCGCGGCATTTGTTTCACACTTTTTTTTCACGGCACGCAGTCAGGGTCTACCAAATCCGGGTATCCAGGAGGCCCTGTTGCGTCCCACTTTCCGTCTCCGTCATTGTCCCAGCCGTCGCTGCAGTTTCCGGCTTCGGGGCTTTCAACAAGAGGTCCGGAGAGTTCCGGATCAATGCCTTTTACTAATCCGTCAACCAGTGCCTGTGCGTGCAGCATGTAATAATCGATAGGCACTTCATGGTCCCATGGCCCGGGATAAATAAAAGCCCCTTTCACTCCTCTTTCCCTTAAAATAAAGCCGACTTTTTGCGTAATCTTCGGATCCCAGTAAAGCTGCGTTGCATACCAGTTAACAGTGCTCGTGCTGAAACTAATCCAAGGAATTGTCCCCGTAAATCCAGTTTGGTCGAGATTCATTATGCTCTGAAAAGTTTGGAGATTTGGGCTGTGATACAAGTCGGGAGCCGGAGCATCCCCTGTTCCCGTGGGCATGCTGGAATTTGAGATATACCAGCTCTGCGTTGTATTGCCGTATTGGTCTGTCCGAATTCCCTTTGCAATTCTCTCGGGGTTTTCATTGTAAAAAAACGCCTGTGTTGAAGGGTTGTGCACTTTTATTACCCCCATGATGTCAGTTCCCCGTTCTCCGACAAAATTATAAAATTGCAAAAACCTGTCAGGCAAAGTTCCTGAGTAGTGCGTAGTATTATTACCCAAAGAGCCCAGATACGCGTCTTCTGTAAGCGTCGGTTTCCAGCCCCAGAGTTCAGTGTCAAGGGAAACAGTGTCAGTTGCATTGATTTCCGCAATATTCATAAGATTGTCCAGCCTTGTAAGCTCGCGCTGCCATGCAGTTCCTGTATATGCAGGGTCGATTGCACGGCTGCTTGGTATCAGGCGGCACAGGCAACCGCCTTTAGGTTCGCTTGCAGGGCAGCCGTCTCCTCCGACAAAAGTTTTTCCATCACAGCAGGAAACAGGCACGTCCGGATAGTCAGGAATATTGTCAAATTTTGCAGCGCAGGTATACGGGTCAAAACCCGGGGTATCAAAATATTTTGCAGTGTCGGTTATTTCCTTGTCTGCGCCTGGCGGCAAAAACCAGTGCCCTGTTGATTCGTTCAGCATAATTTGCATTCCCCCATCACGCATGCCCTGCAATTGCTCCTGCAGCCGCGCATACCTTACCTGTTCTGAAGGAATTTGAAGGTTAAAAACATCAGTCCAGATATGAATTCCAGTGTGCGTGAATCCAATGCCCTGCAACTGCCTGAAAGCAGGGAAATATTTCGAATCCCAAACATCCTGAATGGGGCCTGCATCGATATATGGCGCCCAGGAGCTGAGCGTAAAGCATCCCCCGCATGTTCCCCATTCATTGTTTGTGCATGTCTGGGATCCCGTGCATGTTCCTGCAGTGCCTGTATTCTGGCAGATCCTTTTTTCTCCTTCAATGCAGGTGCTTGGGCAGTCAGTGTCGCTTCCATTGCATCCGCTCGGGCAGCAGTTATCCCCTCCTGTGCATGCAGTTGTATCTGTCCATGCGCAGGCATAATCCTGTACTGATCCAATAATGCTTGTGCAGTAAGCTGTTTTGCATAGTTGCGGAGTGCAGTCAGATACATCAGTGCATGCCTGCCGCTGACTTGTATCGCAGGTTCCCGCTAGGCAGGTTCCCCCAATGCTTCCCACTGTGCAGGCTGTTCCGTTTGCTGCATTGCTTTGATATCTGCATTCCCCGCTGCTGCATATCCCCGGAGATGTTTTGCATTCGGGCGGATTATTGCACTGGCCGCTGTCAGTGCATTGCTGCGCGCTTTGAACGCAGCAAACAGGCTCTGGGCTTGTGCAGTCAAAATTTCCCTGTGAGTGTTGTGAAAATCCCGCCGTGCAGTTAGGCCCGACCTGGCATGTTCCCCCGCTTCCAGCGCATGTTACTGTTCCCGCCGGCAGTGTTGCAGTGCACCTGTTTTCCCCTGCGCTCCATGTGCAGGAATAATTGTTTCCGCTTATTGTGATTGTTTTGTCTGCGCAGAGCGCCTGCAGGGGATATGCAGCGCACTGGGTTGTTGCGATTGCCAGTGCCTGGCTGCTGTTCAGGACTGTTGCCGCGGAAAAAAGCCCTATAATTAAAATTGTTGAAATTAATATTCCGCTTCCTATAATGAGAAGATATTCGAGGCTTCCCTGTGCTTTTTTTTCGTGCATGGTGATTTATTATTCGATTACCTTGAATTTATACCCGTAGGCTATGGCTCCTTCTGGGTCAATGTCGGAAATTTTTCTGAAGATTTTTTTCACTTTTGCACCGATTTTTATTTTTTCCTTTTCCGAATCCACTATCTGGCTTAATATTTTTGCCTTGTTGTCAAGCTCTATTATTGCCAAAAAATACGGGGTTTCCTTGTCAAAGCCGAAAGGGCCTACAAAAACCTCTGTAAAGGAAATTATTTTTCCAGTGAACGGCATGTCTTTTTCCACAAGAATTCCCTTTCTCCTGCAGTTCGGGCAGATAGGCCTCGGAGGAAAAAAGCTTGTCTTGCAGTTCTCGCAGTAGTTTCCCTTCAGATAATATCTTTCCGGATATTTTCTCCATTGCAATGGCAGTGAATGATGCACCATAAAATCACATTCAAAAAATTATTCTATTCTCTCCCCGTCTTCCTTTAGTTCTTCAATCAATCTCTTTTTTTCAAGCTCTTTTCTTTTTGCGATTGCCCTTATATTCCTTAATCTCTGTTTTGTTCCATGGCTTGCCTTAATCCATCTTATAAGGCCGCTTTTTTTTCTTGGTTTTCCCGCAGGCATTAAATCACTTTTTCTTCAAATTATTTTTTTCCGTTTGCGGCTTTGTAAATATGCACTACTGCTGTTGCCCCGCTTCCGCCCACATTATGGGTTAGGCCGATTTTTGCGTTTTTTACCTGCCTTTTTTCAGCCTTGTTTGTCAATTGTAAAAATGCCTCTATTGCCTGTGCAACTCCAGTTGCTCCCACAGGATGCCCCTTTCCCTTTAATCCGCCGCTCGGATTAATCGGGATTTCGCCTTCCATGGCTGTTTTTCCCTTTTCAGTTGCTTTTCCGCCTTCTCCTTTTTTGAAAAATCCCAAATCCTCTATTGCCATTATTTCCGCTATTGTAAAGCAGTCGTGAACTTCTGCAAAAGAAATTTTTTTTGTTTCTGTTTTTGCCTGTTCGAATGCCTGCTTTGCCGCAATTTTTGTCGCAGTCATTTCAGTCAGGGATTTTCTTCCGGTTAATGCAAGAGAATCCGATGCCTGTGCGGATGCAATTATTTCAACGGGATTTTCACAGAGCTTTTTTGCCTTTTCTGTTTCGCACAGAATAACCACTGCTGCTCCGTCAGTCAATGGCGAACAGTCAAGCAGTTTCAGCGGAGAAGCAACGTATCCCGATTGCATTACTTCCTGCACTGTCACTTCCTTGTGGAACTGTGCATTGGGATTGTTCATTGCATGTTTGTGGTTTTTCACTGCGCATTCAGCCATCTGCTCTTCTGTTGTGCCGAATTCGCGCATGTGCTTTCTTGCCATTAGCGCGTAAAGCGAAGGGAATGTGGCGCCGTGGAATAATTCTGTTTCCTGGTCTCCCGCTCCGCCAAGTGCGAATCCCGCAAGTTCAGTTGAAACCTCTGTCATTTTTTCAATTCCGCCGACAGCAACAATGTCATAAGCCTCTGAAGCAACTGCAAGGTATCCTGTCCTTAATGCTACTCCGCCAGAAGCGCATGCGGCTTCAAGCCTTGTTGCAGGAATAGGATTCAATCCCAATTGGTCAGCAATCAATGCCCCAATATGCTCCTGCCCGATAAATCTGCCTGAAGCCATGCATCCGCCGTAAATCGCTTCAATGCTTTTGCCCTCTATTTTTGCGCTTTCCAGTGCGTTTTTTCCGGCTTCCGCAACAAGCTCCCGAAAGCTCATGCTCCAGTGCTCCCCGAATTTTGTCAATCCCGCTCCAATAATTGAAACGCTTCTCATTTTTTGCACCTCAAGATTCTTCCGGCTTACTCCTTTATTTTTTTCCTGTGCTTTGCGTATTCTGCATAATCAACGAATTCCTTTTCCTTTATCATTTCAAGCACTGGAATTTTTGCCCTTCTGTTTTCAATGCTTTTTGTAACTGTAATTGCAAACGCGTCGCTTCCTGCTCCGCTTCCATAGCTTGCCATTAAAATTGTTTCTCCTGCCTTTGCAATGTCAAGCACGCTGCACAATCCGATTATGCTGCTTCCCGAATAAGTGTTTCCAATCATGGGCGTTAATAATCCCTGCAAAATTTTTTTTCCTTCAATGCCCAACATTTTTGCCAGCTGAACAGGAAATTTTCCGTTGGGCTGGTGGAAGACAGCGTAATCAAAGTCATTCGGATTCTTTTTCACTTTTGCAAGCAATCCCTTTACCGCGCCCAGAGAGTGCTTGAAATATGCAGGTTCCCCTGTAAATCTTCCCGCGTGCTGGGGAAATTCCGCGTGCTGCCTTCTCCAGAAATCCGGAGTATCAGTCGTAAAAGAATAAGTTTCATCAATTTCTGCAATTACTTCTTGTTTTTTGTTTCCGATTATTATTGCGCCTGCACCGCTTCCCGCAGTGAATTCAAGCGCATCGTTCGGCCTTCCCTGTGCAGTATCAGCGCCGATTGCCATTCCGTATTCAATCATTCCGCTTTTTACAAGCCCTAAGCACATTTGTATGCCTGCTGTTCCTGCCTTGCATGCAAACTGCAGATCTGCAGCCATTAATTCGGGAGAAGCCTGAATTGCATCTCCCACAATTGAAGCAGTCGGCTTTACTGCATAAGGATGGCTCTCAGAGCCGACATAAATTGCCCCAATCTTCTGCCCGTTCAGGTTTGCTGTTTCAAGCGCTTTTCTTGCAGCCTCAACAGACAGTGTGCAGGAATCCTCGTCAAAAGCAGCAAGCGCTTTTTCCTTTACCCCAATGCCTGCGGAAATCTTTTTGCCGTCTTTTTTCCATACGCGCGCAATTTCCTCTACAGTAATCCTTCTCAAAGGAACATGCGCCCCGTATCCTACAATTCCAGCCATTTTTTCACTCTTTTTTAAATTTTAATTTTTTTCTCCAAGAATTTCCTTTGCCCTGTCAACCTTTATGTTTTTTTCCGAAATCATTTTTTCCGCAATTTCTTCCGCCTGCTTTCCCTTTGCTCCGGCAATTACTGCAATGTTTTTCGCATGCAGCCTCATATGCCCTCTCTGAATGCCTTCAGTTGCAAGCGCCCTTAATGCCGCAAGATTGTTTGCCAATCCTGTACAGGCAATTATTTCCGCGAGCTCCTGCGCTGTTTTCACTCCAAGGATTTTTACGCATATTTTTGCAATCGGGTGTGTTTTTGTCGCGCCCCCGACTAATCCTACTGCAATCGGAAGTTCTATTTCTCCAACAAGATTTCCGCTTTTATCCTTATAATACTTTGTCAGGGGCTTGTATTTTTGCTTGTTTTTCCAGAATGCAAATGCATGCGCCCCTGCTTCCAAAGCCCTGAAATCGTTTCCTGTTGCAATTGCAACCGCATCTACTCCGTTCATTATTCCCTTGTTGTGCGTGCAAGCCCTGAAAACATCTGCTTCTGCAAACGCATAAGCGTTCAAAATTGCTTCAACAATTTCTTCTCCCTTCAAATTTCCTTCCCTGAAACTTTCTTCAAGCGCTTTTTTTGAAAAAACCGCGCTTGCCTTTACAGTCCTGTGAACTGCCAGATTTGAAATAATTCTCAGCAAAACTTTTCCCTTTGTTATCTCTTCAATTTGCGGTGTTATTGCCTCGCACATTGTGTTTATTGCATTTGCCCCCATTGCATCCCGCACATCCACAAGCAGTTCCACAATTAACATTTTTCCTTTGATTGTTTTCAGCACTCCTGCAGAAATTTTTTTTGCGCCTCCGCCAAACTTTTCAAGCGTTCTGTCCATTGAATTTGCCTTTTCAAGCAATTGTTTTTTTTCCTTGAGGATTTTTTTTACTGCATTTTCAGGATTTTTTATCCCAATGATTTGTATCTGCCCGATCATTATCGGCTCTGTTGCCTTTGAAGTAAATCCTCCGGATTCTCTTGCGATGCCTGCTGCCTTGCTCGCTGCAGCAACAACGCTGGGCTCTTCAAGCGCCATTGGCACTAAAACATCTTTTCCGTTTATTCTGAAATTTGTTGCTATGCCGAGAGGAAACTGCTGTGTGCCTATAACATTTTCAATCATTCTGTCTGCCTGCTCGAAATCAAGCGCTGCAAATTTTTTCAGTTCTGAAATCTCCTCTTCGCTCAGCTGCGCGGCTTCTTTTATTATTGCAAGCCTTTCTTCAAGGTTTTTTTTGTAAAAGCCTTCGATGTGCGAGTCCATTTTTGATTCCTTCAAGTTTCATGCTCCGAGCAGGATGTCCTGCTGGTGTGTTCCTGTTTCTTTTCCGCTTCTCTGCTTCTGTTCCTTTATGAACAGCTGTATTTCTTTTGAGGCGTTTTTTGCGCTTTGTATTGCGTGCACAATTGTTTTCTGCCTGTTTACTGAATCTCCCGCAATGAATACTCCCGGCAGTTCTGTCCTGTTTGTTTCCTCTTTAAGGGGTTTTCCCTGCAGAATGCTTGATTTGAAAACGCCTTCATCGAATTCCTGCCCGATTGCAAGAATAGCCATGTCTGCCTCAAGTTCCGCTGTTTCCTGTGTCGGGACAAACTCTTCCTTTTTAATTTCTGCTTTCTGGAATTTTATTCTTTCTATTTTTCCGTTTCCCAAAAATTCCGCGGGAGTCAATAAATATTTGAATTCTATTCCCTCTTCAAGCGCTTCGTTGTATTCTTTTTTCCTGCACGGCATAAACTCGAGGTTTTTCCTGTAAGCAATTGTTGTTTCAAATCCCATTCTCAATGCTGTCCTTGCGCAGTCGATTGCAGTGTCTCCCCCGCCTACAACAACGCATTTCTTGTTTTTTGCCTTTTCTCCATTGCCATGGCAGTTTTTTTCAAGAAAATCATTCCAGTAAAAAACTCCCTTCAGGTTTTTTCCGTTCAAATCAATTTTTTTGGCATTGCTTTCTCCCGAAGCAATGAGCACTGCATCGAATTCCTGCAGCAATTCCACAATGTTCTTTTTTCCCCCTACTGCAAAGTTTTTCTGCATTTCAATGCCCTGTTTCTGCATCCATTTTAACTGTTCTTCAACTGTTTTTTTCGGAATCCTGTATTCGGGGATCGCGTTTAAAACCAATCCCCCGAAATTTTTCTGGGTTTCAAAAATTTTCGGCTTTATGCCTGCTTTTTTGAGTTCAATTGCAGCTGCAATTCCTGCGGGGCCCGAGCCTATTATTGCCGCGGTTTTTTCAGAGGAATTTTCATTGATGTTTTTCAGTTCGGATTTTTCAACTGCAAACCTTTCAAGCGCCCTTATTGAAATCGCTTCCCCTTTTTTTGCAAGAATGCATGCTCCCTCGCACTGCTGTTCTGCATTGCAGCCCCTGCATGTAAAGCATGGCAATGAGTCTTCCTCGAGAATTGTCTGCAATGCTCCCTGAAAATTCTTTTCCCTTATTTTTAATATGAATCCTTTGCAGTCCACTCCTGCCGGACAGCCTTTTACACACCCCGGCTCTGAACACTGGAGGCATCGGTTTGCTTCGCTGAGCGCCTGTTCTTCTGAAAAGCAGGATTCTATTTCCTTAAAGCTCTTTTTTCTCTCTTCCGCGTTCAATACCTTCATTTTTTCCTGCAAAGGCTCACCAAGTTATTTGCAACCGCCCGCAGGCATTAAGGATTTCTGCAGGCTTAACCAAAATTTTCAATAACACACTGTGTTTCTGCATTCAAAGGCCTATTACTTAAAAAGGAATAAAAAAATCATTAAGGCAGGCAATATTCCTAGAAATAGTTATTTCAAGCCCAATAAAAAGCTTGCGGTTTTTGTCAAATCAAAAATCGTCAATCAGCGAATGTTTTACTCTATCTTGAGGCTGAGATTCTCAAAATACTCTTCTTTTGCAAGGCTGAAATTGCCGTCGTGCTCTGTTGCTCTTATTCTTACTGGCTCTTCAGTTGCGCTTGCAGCATTCTTTGGCCAGATGCTGAAATAAAACGCCTTTACCTCTTCCGGCTTTATTGCGTCAATTCTCTTGATGTCGCTTGTCTTATATCCTACTCTATCAAGGCTCAGCCTTGCCCCGAGCTTTACTTCGAGGGAAACCATTTCCGCGGAATCCCCTGTATTCTTTACTTCTATCTTCAACTGTACTGGCTCGCGCCGGTTTAAAACCATCCTGAAAGGCGCAAACCTTGCGTCAATAGCAATCATTGAAAAACACCCCTGCAATTCGCAATTGCAAAAAATTGCTCAGTAATAATAGTGCATTTAGTGCTTAAAAATCCTGCGCCTGTGCTCAGAATCAGCAATGAATTCTTTTGCGCGGCAAAAGATTCTTTTTCCGGGTTTTTCTTTCCAAGAAAAGGCTTAAATACTTGCTTGCCAATACTCTTTAGAAAAAGGAAAAACAATCTTTCCTAAAATTAGCGGTGTTTTTTTTGCAGAAAGAGGAATTTCCCGAATCAAGCCTTGTGCGCAAAACATTTGTCATAAGGCAGATGGACCTGCCGCCGAGCGTAAAGCTCACAAAGCGCTCTATGCTGAGATGGTTTGCGCTTTCCTTCGGATTGATTTCTAGCGGGGAATCGAGAAGCACTGTTTTGCTTGTCCTGGATTCCTTGTTTTCATTGCTGCTTTCCTCAAAGCAGAATCCTTCCACAACAGACATACAGCATTACATAAAGGAAAAATTCCAGAAAAAAATTTCTGAAAAACTAATCAGGTATCACTTGAACAGGCTGATTGAGTCAGGCCTGCTAGTAAGAAAAAAGGCGCGCTATTTTCTCAACAACAATCCGTATGCTGAACCCAACAGCCTCAAAGAATCCTTTTCCTACTGGATAAAACAGCCGGTTAACAACGGCATGACTGACATTGAGGGAGTGCTTTCAAGCATTTCCGATTCATACAAAAAATAGCGCTTTTGCAAAATCCTACATGGCATTGCAAAAACGCCTGATGGAAATTCCGGATTTAACCCGAAACAGTTGTCATCATTGACTCAAGCTCTGCCTTTGTGGCATTCATTTTGTGCTTTGCCTTTGCGTGCTTTTTTGCAACTTCGATTGCCTCATTCTTGTCATGGCTCTGTACCGAAAACCCGCATTTTGGATCACAAGTTATCCTGCTCAGTTCCTGCATTTTTTCACCTCCAAAGCATTTTTTTAAAAAACAAAATTTTTCGTTTCCTACTTACTTTTGTTTTTTTAAATTTAAATACCCCAAGTTTATTTTTTCGCACTGGGTTTCAAAAAGCATAGCTGCAATGCGCTTCAGAAGGAGAATTTTTTAGTCAATGTTCGCAATGCCTGCATTGTCGAAATGCCTGCTTCCCGTTGCAATGTCCTTATAGCACAAATCCCTGTTTTCAGAATTTGAGATTTTTTCGCACAGGGCAGAATCCCTGTTTATTGCTGCGCTTTCCCAGTAGCACTGCTCTTTTGTTTCCTGCAAAGAAATTTTTTCGCAGACATCGGGCTTTGCAACAGTATACGAGCTCAAACAGCCGAATGTAAGAAAAATCGCGGCAATAAGAATCCCAGTAATTATTTTTTTCATGGAAACAACATTGTTTTTTGCTTTTTATTTTTGTTTTGGTTCAACCCCGAAATTTTTGGTTCAACAATCGTTTTTAATGCATTTTCAGGGCTTTTTCACTTATGCTCTTCTCAATTATTGTTTCCAAAACAGATTCAGCGGGAATGAATTTCCGCTCTTTGTTCATTGAAAGCTTCGGCTTTAAGGAAACAGAGCGCGAATTCCAGGGAAACAAAATTTTTTCATTCAAAAATTTCGAGCTAGTTACAATTGATTCTTCGCAGGTTTTTGCGGACTTTTTGTCTGAACTGAAAACAGATTTTTTTGTTTTCGCCTCAAAGCACGGAAGCAAATCCGGAAAACCCTCTCTAACTGTCCATTCAATCGGAAACTTTTCAAGGGCAGAGCTCGGAGGAAAGGATTTTTCCCTTGTTCCTGCAAGCGCTTTTCTCTCTGCAAATTACCTTCTTTCCCTGAAGGAAAAGCAGCTTTCTCAAAATCTGCAGGGCTTTGATGTTTCCTTAGAAGCAACTCATCACGGGCCTTTCCTTGAAAAGCCAGCGATTTTCATTGAGCTCGGCAGTTCAGAAAAAGAGTGGCAGTTGAAAAAGCCTGCGGAAGCTATTTGCGAAACAATTCTTGAAAAAACCTCCCTGCGCTCAGATGCAGTTCCCTGCATTGGCATTGGCGGAGGCCATTATTCTCCAAGCTTTACAAAAAGAATTTTTTCGGAAAACCTCGCATTTTCGCACATTGCAGCGGAATACGCAATGCCCTTCTTCAATGAAAATTCTTTGCGGGAAATGCTCTCCAAGAGCATTGAAAAAACTCAGCGCATTGTTGTGGACAAAAAGGGAATTGGAAAATCCGAGCAGAAAAACCGCGTTAAAAAGATTCTTGAAGCGCAGGAAATTGAAGTGCAGTGGGTTTAACAAAATTTTTGCAAAATAGGCTGAGCAAACTTTATTTAATGATTTTTGCGGCTTGATAATTTTATGGTTTTAAAGGAAAGGTTTTCCGAGCCAAAAATACTGCTTGTTGATTTTCACGGGACAGTAGCGCCAAGCATGGAGCCCCTGGCTGAGGTTTTTGCGGATATAATCCAGGAAGCTTATCCCGAAGCCAAGCGCAGTGTCCTGATTAAGCGCTATGTGCAAAGCAAGGGAACCCCGATTGAAGAGCAGTCAAGGCAGGCGTTAAAGCTTGTTGACGGCAGGGAGCATTTGCACAGCGAGGGGCTTGAGTTGGGAGAAAAAATCTGGCGCAGTTTTGTGAAATTAAAAATAAGGCCCTTTAAGGAAATTCCTTCCGGATTGGCAAGGCTGAAAAAGCTCGGCTGGAAAATTTTTTTGAGCACTGATAATCCGCAGTGGGTTGCGGAAAAGCTTGTCGACAATGTGGGATTAAGAATGTATTTTGACGGCATTCTCGGAAGCGATGTCACAGCCGGGCATAAGGAGCACAAGGTAGTGCGCCATGTCCGAGCGCTTGCGGAAAAATTCGGCATAAAGCCGGCCGATTATTCCAGGCATTTTGCTTATTTCGGAGACAGCAGGGGAGAAATGGAAAACGCAAAAAAAATCGGGATTTTCGGGATAGGCAGGACAACAAGTTATCCCGCAGGAAAAATGAGGCTGGCAGGCGCGAGAAGAATAGTGCACGGCACTGGCTTAAAAGCAAGGCGCAGCATGCTGGCTTATTTGAAAAAATAACTGCTTTGATTTTCAGCCAATCAGAAAATTATTTTTTTGCCTCAGATTTTTCTTTCAATCAGATAATCCGCGAATTCTTTCAGTGTTTTTTTTGCAGGGCTTTCTTTCAGCACAGGATTGAGCTTTTTCCATGCTTGCTTCACTAGGCTTTTTGCCTTTTCGCGCGCGTATTCGATTGAATTGTTTTTTTTGATTATTGCAATTGCCTCGTTAATGGTTTCCTGTTCTGTGGGATGCGCATTGAGTATTTCCAACAGCCTCTGCTTTTCCGATTCCTCTGCATACTGCAATGCGTGCAATACCATTATTGTCCTTTTTCCCTCGTGAATGTCTTCTCCTACTCCCTTTCCCTTCTGGAATTCTTCTCCCACAAGATTCAGAATATCGTCCTGTATCTGGAATGCAACTCCGATTGTTTCCCCGAATTTTCCAAGCGCCTTTTCCTGTGCGGGCTTTGCATTTCCAAGAATTGCGCCGAGCTTTGTGGAAAATCTTGTAAGCACGCCTGTTTTGTAAACGCACATCTGCAAATATTCCTGTTCTGAAATATCGCTTTTTTGTCCTCTATGCCAGTAAATATCCATTGCCTGCCCCATGCTTACTCTCAGCATTTCCTGGCTGTACAAATCATAAATTTTTCGAATTGTTTTTTCCTTCAGCTTGTATGGATTCCTGTAAAGCAGTGTCAGAGGTATAAAATACATTGCCGCGCCGTCATTGATTGCAGTGTCTAATCCGAAAAGAAGATAAGTGCATTTTTTTCCGCGGCGGGTTTCCGAGCAGTCCTCTGCATCATCTGAAATCAATGTGTTGTGGGTTACTATTCCATTTGAGAAATAATTGTGCGTGCCTTCAATCTGAATATCGAATGTCTGTTGCTCTCCAAGTTCCTTTATTTTTCTTACGCTGCTGAAGCCGAGCTGCTGCAATGAAAAACCAACAGGAAGAGAAGGGATTTTTTCTTCCTGACGAAATTGAATATGCCTTCCCTGAACTGTTTGCGCGAGCCTTTCCTTGTAAAACTGCAGTTCTGTACAGATTTCATTTAACACTCTTTCGCCGGAAGACAAGTGCAATGCAAACAATTCTGAAGTTTTTTTGTTTACATGGCGCTTAAAATGCGAATTGTCCACTGTTCTGCTTCTTACATTGCCAGTTACAAACCCCATGCTGTCAAGCAATGCTTTAAGCTGAACAATTAATTTTTTGCTGCCGCATTCAAAAGTTGTTTGGGCCTCTTTTGTAACTGTGCCGTCAGAATCAAGATAGCCTTTTACAAAGGCAAGCCTGTGTTTTTTTGGCAGCCTGAAAACCCATTCGGGAATTTCCTTTTCCAAGGCATGCTTTGCAAAACCAAGGTTTTGAAACAAGCTTGCAATTGCTTTTGAACAGCAGGTAATCTGATTTTCATCCAGGGCCGGATTGTGCCTGAAAAGATTTTCAACAAGCATTTCATATTCTTTCCTTCCGGGCATGTTTTTTGGGATGCACAAGCCTGTCCTTCCTCCTGCAACATCAATGTATCCGTCTCCTAAAATAAAACCGCACAATTGTGAGAGTTCAAGGGAAAATTCTGTCGGAATAATGTTTTTGTCTTTGGCTGCTTTTGGAATGCATTTTAATTCTGGAAAAATGCCTTCTTCCATTGCAATTTCTTTTGTAATAACCAGCAAGTCGCCTATTTCAATCTCGTTTGCATGCTTCCATTCGAAAACAATGTCTGCTTTTTCAAAAAGGCACTGCCGTTTTTCCCAATTGCCGTCAATCCCGATTTCAAGGGTTTCTGAAATTCTTTTTACAATTCTTTCAGGCAACAGGCAGCTTGCAGTGCAATACAAAGCGTTTTTCATGTGCCGCAAAGAAAACTCGCTTGTCCCAAGAGCGGGATAAGTTTTTTCGCAAAAATCGGAAATAGTATAATCAAGATGCGCAAGCCTTGCCTCGAGATTTATCCTGCCTTTTTGCGTAAGCGCATATCTTGCCGGCTGTTTTTTGCTTGCAACCAAAAAAGGATGGTTTTCAGTGGCTTTCAATTCCCTGTTCGTTGCCTTTATCAGCAACACTTTCTTTATTCCATTTTCATGAATCTTTTCAACAGGCCTTTCTACAATTGAAAAGTCATTGTCAAGGGAAAGAACCTTGTCGCCTTGCTTTATGTCAGTTATTTTTTTTGGGATTCCCTCTGCAGTCCAAATTAAAGTGTCTCCAGTAACACAACCGTTATGTACAAGTTCAACAAGCGGGCTCATTTTCAATGCAAGTTCTTTTTTTCCGCCTACTGCCTCGCATGAAAGAATTGTAAGCGCGGGGCGCAGCCTTTTTCCGCCCCTGTCTAATAAATCCCAGATTGGCTCTGCTGCGCTTTTTGTAATTGTTTCCTCATCGTAAGCAAAATCAGCCTTGTCCAATGCATATTCAAGCCATTTTTTTCCTATCTGCCGTGGAAAAACCTTTTCCATTTCCTTGTCAACCAAGGGCTGGACTTTTTTCAAATAGTCTTCTATTGCTCCCAAAGAAACACCTTCCTTGTTTGACAGATTTAACTGTTTTAGATTTTTAATTATAACTGTTTTTTTGTCAGAAGTCCTGTTTCCGCGCGCGTACGAATTCCTGGAATTCCGAAAGAATCCTGCGCCTGATAATCTTTGCCCTTTCGTGCGTTACACTTCCCTGCTTCTCCTGAAATGCGAGGTCTTCAAGCTGTTTTTTCTTTGCAGCCCTGTATGAATGCAGGTGCTGCCTTGCAAAAGTTTTAGGCACAGTCCTTCTTTTTTCCGCAATCATTTTTACAGCTTCGATACTATTAGATTCTAACTTTTTTAATACTGCTGTTTTTTGTGCTTATGCAGAAAGAGTGTTTTTTTGAAAAGGTTTTAATGGGTTTTCCTATCCTATACTTACAGTGATTTTTTTTGCCTGAAACAAGCCTGCATGTTGAACTTCTTAACTTTACTCCCGAGCCTTCTCTCACTGCTGCAACTGCAGGGCACATCTGCTATGCAGGAGTCGGAATTTCAGAGCTCAAAAAAAAGGTTTCTCCCGATTATGCAAAAAAACTCATCAAGTCCTTGATTGCCTCAGGGCATGAATCTCCGTTAGAGCACGCTTCCTTTACTTTTGGAATCGAGGGAGTTTCAAGGGCTTTAACGCACCAGCTTGTAAGGCACAGAATCGCGAGTTTTTCACAGCAATCCCAGCGCTATGTAAAGGAAGGCGGTTTTTCATTTATTGTCCCCCCGAAAATAAAGGCTGACAGGGAAGCGCACAAAAAATTTCTTGAGGCAATTGAATTTTCGCGCAAGGCATATGAGGAAATGCTGAAAATTTCTCCCGCAGAAGATGCGCGCTTCCTGCTTCCGAATGCCTGTGAAACAAGGATAATAATGACAATGAACACGCGTTCTTTGTACAATTTTTTTGACAGGCGCTGCTGTACGCGCGCCCAGTGGGAAATCCGCGCTCTTGCAAACAAAATGTTAGAGCTCTGCAGGAACATTGCTCCCGATTTATTTCCCTACGGCGCAATATGCGAGCGCATTGGTTATTGCCCTGAGCGCGAAACATGCGGAAAATTCCCATTGAAAAAAGACGCATTGAAATCCGGCAATGCCTGAATTTATTCGTCGACTGTTATTTTTCCTTCGGAGTTTCTTCTGTCGTTTCTTTTTCTTCTGTCTGAAAAGCGCCTTGTGGAATGCAGGTAAAATTTGCCTGTCCTGCAGTCAAAGGTGAGAGTTACAAAAACTTTTTTGCCCTTGTATTCTGCTTCGAATTTTTTCGACACTTCCTGCAGCTGCGGGTTTGCAGCAGCTGTCTGCCGTAGTTCGTTCAGCCATTCCTGTTTTATTGTCCTTCCAATGTCCTGCGGGCCGAGTTTCCTGCCTTTTTGGATTGCCCTGCGCCTTCCGAAGAGTTTGCCTGTTGTTTCCCCGCGCGCAGAGGGCACTATAGAACGCCTTCCGAAGGCAATCTTTCTGCGTTCGGCTTCAAGAATCCGCCTTTCCTCTCCCTTGTAAACAAGCTCCGGCTTGGAGCTTATTTTGTAAACGCGTATTTTCCTTGCCTGCGGCATGCTATAAATTTGCTCCTTCAGGTTTTAATGCTATTGCCTCTGCGATTAGCTTTAAAATCCTTTTCCTATTCTAGATATTAAAATTGGAAATTATTGCATAATTTCTTTTTTGTTTTTGGGGTGAGCTTTTTGAAAAACTATGTATTCGCTTTTAACGAAGTAAAAAAGGGAAATTCAGAGGAAATGCAGTTTTTGCTGGGCAACAAGGGGGCGCAGCTAGCGGAAATGACTTCTTCAAAGTTGCCTGTTCCGCCCGGATTTACTATTACAACCGAAGCATGCAAGGAATTTTATTCTTCCAACAAAAAATGGCCTTCTGGCCTTGAAGAACAGGTAAAAAAGGCAATGAAAAAATTAGAAGCAAAAATGAAGAAAAAATTCGGCGACGAAAAAAACCCTTTGCTTGTTTCAGTGCGCTCAGGCTCCTATGTAAGCATGCCCGGCATGATGGAAACAATTTTGAACCTTGGATTGAACGACAAAACAGTGCAGGGGCTTGCGGCAAAAACAAAAAACAAGCGAATGGCATTCGATTCTTACAGGCGCTTCATTACAATGTTCGGCGATGTTGTCCTTGATGTAAAGCATTCTGATTTTGAAAAAATTTTGGACAATGCAAAGGAAACAAAAGGAGTAAAATTCGACACAGAGCTTAATGCAGAAGACTTGGAAGCATTGATTCCAAAATACAAAAAGCTTGTAAGGGATTCCATTGGAAAGGATTTTCCCCAGGAAGTTTGGGAGCAGTTAAGGCTTGCAATCAGCGCTGTTTTTGATTCCTGGAACGGGGCAAGGGCAATTGCATACAGGAACATTAACCATCTGAGGCACGATGCGGGAACAGGCGTAAATGTGCAGTCAATGGTTTTCGGAAACATGGGGGAATCCTCAGGGACTGGGGTTTCCTTTACAAGAAATCCCGCTAACGGAAAAAAAGAGCATTACGGAGAATTTTTGGTTAATGCGCAGGGAGAAGACGTTGTTGCAGGAATAAGGACTCCAATGCAGATTGACGGAATGAAAAAACTCTGGCCAAAGGTTTACGCAGACCTTATAAAAGTTTACGAAAAACTGGAACTGCATTACAGGGACATGCAGGACTTTGAATTCACAATTGAAGAGGGAAAGCTTTTCCTTCTCCAAACCAGATCTGGAAAAAGAACAGCGCACGCCGCAGTAAAAATTGCTGTTGATATGCACAACGAAAAATTGATTTCAAAAGAAGAGGCTGTTTTGCGGGTAAAGCCTGAACAGCTTGACAAATTACTGCACAAGCAGTTAGACCCTCTTGCCGTAAAAGAAAAAAAATCAATTGCAAAGGGAATAAACGCTTCTCCCGGAGCAGCAGTCGGAAAAGCAGTTTTCACAGCTGAAAAGGCAAAAGAGCTTTTTGAACAGAACCCCAAAGAAAAGCTTGTTTTGGTTAGATTGGAAACAAGCCCAGAGGACATTGAGGGAATGCATGTTGCACAGGGAATTTTAACTGCACGCGGAGGAGCAACCTGTCTTGCCGGCGATACAACTGTTTTGACTGATAACGGCTTTTTTTCCTGCAAAGAATTGTTTGATGCAATTGAACAGGGTTTGAAGCCAAAAATTTTGTCTTTTGATTCTAGCGCAATGAAAACTGTTTGGAAGCCGATTATTGCTGCCGGCAAGAGGGAAGCAGAAGCAATTGAAATCAATGTTTCTCAAAGCAGCAGAACAAAAAACAATTCTCTTGTAATAACTCCCGAACACAAAATGATGATTTTGGAGAATCGTTCTTTGATAAAAAAGCCGTTGGAAAATGTTTTGAGCGCAAACCAAATGGTTTCAATAATTGACAAGATTCCTTTGCAGGGTTCTTTGCACGACCCGAATTATGCTTTTTTAGTGGGGGCAATTTTAACAGATGGTTGTTTGCAGCTTTCAAGGAGAAGGGGAAGGACTGTTTTTACTCAAAAGGGCACAAGCGAAAAACACGATTTTATAAGCAAAGTAAATCTCCTGTTTTTTGAAAAGTTTGGAGTGCAGATGAAAGAAAGAGTAAAAAACTCTGTTTCAAATTATCAAGGCAGAGAAATTAGGGGCTCTGCTTTTGATTATGTTTGCTCTCAAAAAGCTCCGACAGCGGTTTTACTGGAAACCAGGAGCAATCTTGTTAATTGGGTTCTGGATTTGGATGAGCAATCAACCTTGAATTTTTTGGCTGGAGCAATTGACGGAGACGGCTCTTTTGGTAACAACAGATTGCATATTTATGTTGGCAACGAAAACCTATTGCAGGGAATTGTTATCTCTTGCCTGAAGCTTGGAATTGTTCCGCAGGTTACAACAAACAGGACAATTTGGCATGTTCAACTTGTTGAAAAAATGCAGGAAATTTGTTCTTATACTGCAAGAGTAAAGCCAAAAATCAGGGGCAACAAATACGAATCAAAGCTTTTTTCCACAAGGCAATTATTCGAAGATGTAAAACAAGAGATTGATTTTACTGGCAGAATAAAGCCTGCAATTCGCGACAACAAAATGCTCGGAAAAGTAAAAATAATGAAGTATGTTTTCAAACCACGATTAAGAGAACAATTGAAAACAGAGATTGCAAAAGTGCTTGATTCAGATTTGCGAATGTACAGGGCGCAAAAAACAGCGGATGCAGGAACAATCGAGGTCTATAACTTTGAAGTTGATTCTTCAAACGAATTGGACAAAAACTTTGTTGTTTTTTCAAAAAAAATGACTCCGATTTTGGTTTCAAATTCCCACGCAGCAGTTGTTGCGCGCGGAATGGGAAAGCCCTGTGTTTCAGGCGCATCCGACATTAATGTGGACGAGCAGAAAAAAGAATTCTCAAATAATTCCGGAGTTGTAATAAAGGAAGGCGACTGGCTTTCACTTGATGGAGGCACTGGAGAAGTTTTTGAAGGGCAGATTCCTCTTGTAGAGCCCACAATGCACGGAGACTTTTCTGTTTTAATGAACTGGGCAGATTCTTTCAGGAAACTGAAAATAAAAACAAATGCCGATACTCCAAAAGATGCAGAGGTTGCAAAAAACTTCGGCGCAGAAGGAATAGGGTTGTGCAGGACAGAACACATGTTTTTTGAAGGGGAAAGAATAAAGGCAATGCGGAAAATGATTGTTGCAGAAACTCTCGCCGAAAGAGAGAAAGCGCTTGCAGAACTATTGCCTTTCCAGAAAGAAGATTTTAAGGGCTTGTTCAAAGTTATGGACAATCTCCCTGTAATAATAAGATTTTTGGACCCTCCTTTGCACGAGTTTTTGCCCAAAGAAGAAAAGGAAATAAAGGAGATTGCGGGCGAACTCGGAATTTCAGAGCAGAAACTAAAAAACATTATTGCCTCTCTCCATGAATTCAATCCAATGCTCGGCTTCAGAGGATGCAGGCTTGGAGTTCAGTATCCTGAAATCACTTCAATGCAGGCAAAAGCGATTTTTCTTGCCGCGCTTGAAAACCAGAAAGAAGGCTTAAAGCCTGTTCCATGGATTGAAATTCCGATTGTGGGAAACATAAAGGAATTCCTATTGCAGAAAGAGCTTGTTGAAAAAGAAGCAGTTGCAACCGGAGCAAAGGGAAAAGTCAATTACAAAATAGGGACAATGATTGAAGTTCCGCGCGCCTGCATGGTTGCCGATGTTCTTGCAAAGGAAGCTGATTTTTTCAGCTTCGGAACAAACGATTTAACCCAGATGAGCTGCGGTTTTTCAAGGGACGACGCGGGAAAATTCCTCAAAAAATACGTTGAAATTGGAATCTATGAAAGAGACCCTTTCCAGAGCATTGATCAGGAAGGAGTGGGCGGTTTCATGAAAATGGCAATTGAAAAAGCCCGTTCAGTAAAACCGCATCTTGAAATAGGAATCTGCGGAGAGCACGGCGGCGAGCCTGCTTCAGTAGAATTCTGCCACAGAATAGGCTTGAACGATGTAAGCTGTTCTCCCTACAGAGTTCCGATTGCGCGCCTTGCAGCAGCGCAGGCTGCAATCAAGGAAAAAACCACGCAGGGAAAGCCAGCTGGCAAAACAAAAAAGAAAACAGCAAAGAAAAAATAATTCTTCTTCAAGGCACTGCAATAAGCCCAACCGGCTTATTGCGTGCCTGCGTTTTTTTTTATCCGGAAAAAATCGAAAGAAACAAACTAATTCTATGCCTGTCTAGTAAAGAAAAAGAACTGTTTGCCTAGCTTTCTTTAAACCAACAATTTTATGGGAGGTATGATATGCAAGTGCCAGAACCACTACAAGCGCAACTCTCTGATGGGTTAGGTGTACAACCAATGTTTGGTCCAGTACATAAACTACCATCTGGCGAGCCAAGGGCAATTGGCATTTGTGTACAGACTCCACCCTGACATTTTGGGTTATTGCATGTTACATGCGGCAGGTCTGTGCAGGCTGTTCCATCGAGTTGTGTGCTGCAGAATGATGCGCTTCCCGTTACTCCCGGTATTTTTCCTTTTGCTTCTATGTTTGCTGTTTTTGTATAGCCTGCCGTGCTGTAGTCTATTATTATTTTTCCCGTGTTTGATGTGCTGTATCCAGTCATGTTTCCAGTTATTTTAAGAATGCCTCCGCTCTGCAGGTTTATTGGTATTGTGCAATCCGGCGCACAGTCGCTTGGCGTTGTTACATAAGGCAAGCCTGTCGGATCTAGGCTTGTTATTGTCATTGCTCTTCCGCTTGCATTTTGCAGTTCTACTGTATAAGTTGATAGTGCATCAGTTGTTCCGGGGACTACGTTGCTGCTTCTCAATACAAAGTTTGTCGTGTCAACCCTGAATGTTACTGAGGAGGTTGGCGGGCTGAAAACAAAGAACAGTATTCCCGCCACTGATACAATCAGGATTAATGCCCATCCATAGGTCATCAGATACTCTAAACCGGCCTGTGCCCCGTTATTCATTTTTTCCCTTGATTATAATAAGAATAAGCAAATATTTAATGCTTGTGTTTTTCACAGAATTTTTTTCCGGCTTTTTTTTTAATCCGCGTTTTTCCCGCATTTTTCCGAGTATTCGCAGAACCTGCACTGCCATGCCTTTTCAGGATTTTTTTTTGCCTCTGGAATCGGCAATAAATTGTTTTTCAGGTAACTGTGCAGGTTTCTGAATCTCTGGTTTATTTCTTCCGCGGCTTTTTCAGAATATGCAAGTTCAAAGCTTTTGCTCTGCAGGTTGTTCTTGTCAACATACAAAACAATTCCCTTGTGAATGCCTGTTGCATGCATGTAATAGTGCAGCTGCATTTTGTGGCTTTCCTGCGCCTCTCTTATGGGCTCAATGCTTTTTGTTGACTTTACTTCCACAAGGACATTCTCATTGTTTTCCTTTATCAAAACCAAATCATCTATCCTGCCTGAAACAACAAAATCTGAAAATTCAATTTTGAAGGGCATTTCTGATTTCAATAACTGTATTTCCCTGTTTTTTTCACTCTTCAGAACTTCAACCACAAAGCCGTGCATTATATTTCCCACTTCAAAAATTTTCATGAGCTCCAAGCTTATCTGCTGGGGATACTTGTATGAATACCAGGTTTTCCGAATGCAGCTGCCGATTTCACTTGGATAATATCTCCCGATTTCCTTTGGCTTGTGCTCGCGCTCAAGGTGTCTTTCCACCATTTTGTTAAAATCAATCATTCAAACCCAAGAAATAATCGCGGTTGTTTTTTTAAAGTGTTTTTCGGCGCGCTTCCGCTGTTTGCAAACCCTTTAAATGTTTTTTCGGATGCATTATTTGTTATGGTTTCACTTGGTTTCCTGAAGCGCTTTTTTTCCTTTTTTTCAGGTAAAAAAAAGCCCTCTTCAAAAGAAAGACAGCTATTGCTTTCAGAAGTTGAGCATTTTGTGCATTCTTTTGCCGAGAAGCAGAGGAAAAAGCTTGCGCCTTTTGTAGCGGGAAAATTTTCAGAAATAAAGCACCTGCTCAAGCAGTTGAAATCTCTTTTGCAGCAGCTCGAATCAAGGGATGTCGAGAGCGACAATGCAAAGCTTGAAAAAATAGTTGAAACAAGCAAGCGGCATTCTTTGCAGCAGCTTTCCTCTGTCTTTGAAAAGCTCTCCCCGCCAAATCCCGCAGACCTCGAAGCAGTGAGGCAGTACTGCGTTGATTCCGAATCCTTTCTTGCAAAGGAAATTCCCTCTTTTGGAAAAAACATTGCGTACACCTCAATCATACTCAAGGACAGCATGAAGGGCATAGGCTCTCTTGTAGGAGAGCTCCAGAATGTTTTTCAGGAATTGAACAAAGAGTTTTCGGAAAACAGGGAGGTTTTCCTGGAATCTGAAATTGTTTCCGACACAAAAAAAATCCTTGACAATAATGAAAAAACAGTTTCTCTTGAGGAATCAATGCGCATTCTTTCCTCTGAAATCTCGGCTGTTGAAAAGCAGCTTATTGAGCAGAAAGAGCAGATGTCCTTGTTGAATAATTCCGAAGAGGCAAAAGCGCTTTCCGAACTTGGGGAAGAAAAAGCCTTTTTTTCCGAGAAAAAAAAGTCTTTGGAAAAGGAAATTTTTGAAAAAGCCTCTTCGCTTGAAAAGCCGCTGCGCAAGCTTGAAAGGCTTGCTGAAGAGGATAAAACCTCGCTTGAAAAGCGCGAGCTTTTGTTTCTGCAGGATTTTCTGCGCAATCCGCTTCTCGCGCTTAAGCGCGATCCCAAAGCCGAGTCATTCAAAATAGTCCTGCTGGAGCTGAAAAAACAGCTTGATTCAGAGGCAATTGTCCTCAAGGAAAAGGAAAACGAAAAAAGGCTCGCTGTCCTTCAGGAGCTTCTGGATTTCAATTTTTTTGAGGGGTTTTTCTGGAAGGCGAATGAAATTGAGGTTGAACTGAACAGGATTGAAAAGGGAATTCGCCATTCGGAATTTTCCAGGAAAGCGCTTGAAAAGGAAAAAGAACTGCGCGAAACACAGGCTTTGCTGGAAGAAAAGGGCTCATTGCTTGGCAATTACAAAAAAGAGCTTGAAAAAATAAGCGAATCAAGCTCAGTCCTTAGGAACAAAACAGAATCAATGCTTTCAGAGCTTGCAAGGGAAAAAATCAGCATTGCGAGTTCAAAGGGCGGAAATAATTAAGCGAGGTTTCATATTTCCACTGTTTCGTCGCAGAACTGCGCAATTGTTTTTGTGGTCTCGTCCTGCCTGTTTTCAACCATAAGGAAGAATCCTTTTGCGTTCCATGTGCGCATTTTTCCCGCTACAGAATGCGTGAATTTTTCAACAACCCCCGCCTTGTTGTAAACGAGCAATGTGCTTAACGAATCGAAAATAATGAATTTTTTTTCGGCCTTTATTTTCTGCGCCCCCGCATCTATTGCAACGCTCAGGTCTGTAAGATTTTTCGGGGAATCAATGTAGACAAAGTTTGCCCCTTCAATGATTTCCGCGTTGATTGTTTTTGTCACTGCATCCACAAAAAAAACGTTTTTGTAATTTATTTTCTGTGCATTAAGCGATTCCATCAGGGCGCTCAGCGGCTTGTTTGTGCTTATGTAAATTCCCGGTATTCCGTTTTCTGAAAAAAAATGCATCAGGCGCAGGCTTATCATTGCGTATTCCTGCACTTTTTCAAGGAGAAGCACAACGAATTTTTCCGGAAGGTCCTGGAACATTTTTTCTATGCGCAGGTCAATGTTTCTTTTCGGGCTTAACAGTTCGAAGAGTTCCTCGTCCGCCTTTGAGGTTTTTTTCTTTTCCTGCGCGTCATCCAGCCTCTTCAGGTGCTCGAAGACTTTTTCGTCTGAGCTTGGCGGCTTTTTCCCTGCCATTATTCTACCTCCTCGAACAGCTCGTGCTTTGCGAGTATTTTTATGCCTTCCTTTGTTATTTCAATCGGATGGAGCTTTTCGGAAATTTTTGTGCCGCGCATTTTCAGGATTCCAATGCTTCTCACAAACCTGTCCTCGAGCTTTGTGTGGTACAATAAAATTACTCCGTCAGCAACATATTCCTCAAGCCCGAACAATGAGCTTGTCTTGTCCAATGCGATTTCGTTTGTTATTATCGCAGTGCAGCCTATCCTCTTCAGCATTCTTGCAAGGCTCAGTATTCTTTTTCTTGCATCAAGCTCTCTTTCAAAGTAAAGCCTGAAAACAACTCCGGGGTCTATGACAAGCCTTTTTGCGCCTATTCTTGCGACAACATCCTCTATTGTATTTTTCAGCTTGTCAAAATCATACAATTCTACTGCAATTATAAGCAGTTTTCTTTCCGCAATCAGCTTTCGCACTTCCCATCCAAAGTTGTCCGCCATCCTTAATATTTCGTCCTCTGATTCTTCAAGCGAAACATATATCCCCGGCTCGTTGTATTTTGTCGCGCCCATATAAAGGAATTCGAGGCAGAGGCAGGTTTTTCCGCTTCCGGGATCACCGGAAATTACTACGAGATTGTTTATCGGGATTCCGCCGAAAAGAATTTCATCCAGGCCCGAAACTCCTGTTACTGTCCTTTTTGTTTCTGCTGCCATTCAAAAAACCTGTTATTTAACACTAAACCAAAAAAAGAATAAATAGCTTTGTTATTAAGGGTTTGCTTCTGCCCTTTCTTTTCTTTTTGCGAAAAAGAAAAGAAAGTGTAAGCTGCCCAAAGAAAAGAAAAACCTCCTCCTGCTGCCAAAAAGAAAGAAAAACATAAATTTTTAATAAACGCCTGTGTTGCCAACAAAAGAAAGAAACCTTGAACCTTTAATAAACACTCCCTCTCCTGCCAAAAGAAACTGGCCAAATTTCTATTTCTGTTTTGCTATCTGCTTGAACAAATAAACATAGCTGCCGGCAATCTTGGGCCAGGTCCAGGAGCGGCTGTATTCAAATGCGTTTTTTTCAATCCTTTCCTTTGTTTTTTTGTCTCCAAGGATTTTATTGACTGCAACTGCAATTGCCTTCGAGCTTTTGAAGGGAACAAGCATTCCCCTTCCGTGCCTTAAAGCGTCTTTTGCGTAAAGATAGGGAGTGCTTACGCAAGCCTTTCCAGCGCCGATTGCATACGCGAGAGTTCCCGAACTTATCTGCTGCGGGTCGAAATAGGGCGTGACATAAACATCTGTTGCCTGCAGATACCTGCAGATTTCCTCTACAGGCAGATACTTGTTGTAAAATTTCACGTTTTCCTGCAGACCAAACTTGTTCACTACTTTCTTCAGCCGATTCCTGTATTTTTCGCCCTCTCTTTTTCTAACCAAAGGATGGGTTTCCCCTATTACAAGATAAAGCAAATCCGGATTTTCCGCAACAATGCCCGGCATTGCGCGCAATGCATACTGAATGCCTTTTTTGTTGCTCAATAATCCAAAGGTGGTCATTACTTTTTTTCCAGTAAGCCCCAACTCTTTTTTTGCTTCCGCATTTTTCCCGCGCTGCACCAAAGGAACTCCGTGGGGGATAATCGCGATTTTTTCTTCGGGAATCGCGTATTTTTGCATTAAAATGTCTTTTCCATAGCCGCTTATTACGACAATTTTTGAGCTGTTCTCAGCAATTTTTTTTACTACATATTTTATGTGCCGTTTTGTTGTTCCCGCCTGTTCTGGATTAAGGATTGAATGAAAGGTAGTGACAACTGGCTTTTTCAGTTCTTCCAGAAAAGGAATCACATAATCTCCGAACGTCCCTCCAAACAGCCCGAATTCGTGCTGTATGCACACAGCTCTTGTATGCGCGCACTTGTTGAGCTTTTCCGCAGCAATCAGATAGCTGTCCCTGTCGTCCTGGTCAATCTGCAATTGAACGTTTTTTCCGTAATTATAGGTTGCCAAAAGGTTTTCGTTCAAAGCAGTTATCCTGCAGGAAATCTTGGGATTGAACTTACTTTCAATGGAATCCACAATATCCTTTGTAAAAGTCGCTATTCCGCATTCGCGCGGAGGAAAACTGCTTACAAAATTAATCCAGTGAGCCATTGTCCTGCCCAAAAATTTTTATGGATGTTTCGATTGCCGGAAACCCCTGAATTGCTTCTCCCGGCAATTTTTTATTTAGATTTCCTTTTTCTTCTCGCTTACTTCCTCATGAAGTTCCCTTATCAGCTTTTCGTAAAGCGCAAAATGCTTTTTTGCCACAATGCTCCACTTTATTTTTTCAGTCACATAGCTCGAGGCATTGTGCGCGTATTTTTTCCTCAAAGCATCGTTTTTCAGAAGCTCGACAATCGCTCTTTCAAGCTCCACATCGTCATCGGGAGTAACTGCAATTCCCGCATGGCTTTCCTCTATTTCGGCTTTCAGGCCTTCCATTGCAGTCGCAATGCACGGCACTCCCAGTGCAAATGCATGCGCAAGGTTCCCTGATTGCGAAGCCCTGCTGTAGGGCAGAACCATTATGTCGAATGCAGACAAAAACTTGTCGTATTCTTCGGGGGTAAAAGCGCCTTCAATTACCTTTATGCTTTCCTTTTCAGGATTTTTTTCAATCGCATGCAGTAATTTCGGCTTGTACAGCTGCCCTGAGGTTGAACCCGGCCTTGCGTTTCCCGCAACAACAAGAACAACGTTTTTTCCGCATTTTTTCCTAATGCTTGCCCAGATTTTTACCACTCTTTCAAATCCCTTGTTCGGCTCCCACCATCCAATCAAGCCGACAACCTTCTGCCCCTCAAGCCCAAGCTCTGCCTTTGAATCCCTGAAAACCTTCATCCCCTTTGCCCCGTGGGGAATGACATAGACATTGTCGGCAACTCTTCCAATGTTTATTGGCAGGTAAATTTTTTGGTATTCTTCATGCAGGACGCATGCATTGGTTATTTTCAATGCAACATCCATGTAAATGCTCTGCATCCTGTCAAGCGCAGTGTAAACGCTGTGATAGGTTACAACAACGGGAAATTCCGCGTCTACCTTCCACTTGAAAAAGGCATTGAAAAGCTTTGAGCTGTGATCCTCATCGTGGATATACAATCCGTATTCGTGCTGCAGATGCACCACATCCGGCTTTAATTTTTTCACTGTCTGATAGAGCTTTTCGCTCCAATCCGCGTACTTCAGCCTTCTGTCCCGCAAAACAGGCAGGACTGCATGCACGTTTTTTTCCCCGCGCTTTCCTCCGTCGGAAAAAGTCACAATGTGAACATCATGCCCGAGCTCGCGCATTGCATTTACAAGGTCGACAGAATAAGTCGCGATTCCGCAGTGCCTCGGGGGCCAGCTTGAAACAATAACAATCCGCAATGCCTTCACGCTCGCAGCTAATAATTAGCACAAACTCTCTTTTATACTTTGCCCTCTTCTCCCCTCCTCTTCAGATATGCTTTAATATTTCTCATGGGCAATTGTTTTGTGCTGTACATGAAAAAAATAGCTTTAACAGGCGGGATTGCAACAGGAAAAACCACTGTCCTGAATTTTTTTTCCTCTCTCAAGGTTCCGACAATTGATTCAGATGCAATAGTCTCCCTGCTTTACAAAAAGCCCTTTGTAAAAAAATTCCTGAAAAAGCATTTCTCTTCCTTTGAAAAAAAGAAAATAGCGCAGGTTGTTTTTTCCAATGCGAAAAAAAGGTCTCTTCTGGAAAAATTCCTGCACCCCCTTGTTTTTTCCGAAATCGAATCCCGCATTGAAAAATTCGAGTGCGCAAAAAAAAAGCTTGTTATAATCGATATCCCGCTTCTCCTTGATTTGGAAGTTGAAAAAAAGTTTTCGCATCTCTTCAGCAAAACAATTCTTGTGAAAGCAACCCAGCCCCAGCAGGTTTACCGCCTGCAGAAAAAAGGCTATTGCGCGGCAGATGCATTTGCGCGCATCCATGCCCAGGCACGCTTCTCGAAAAGCATTAAAAGGCATGATTTCATTATTGATAACAGCTGTTCACTGCAGGAAACAAAAAACCAGGTTAAAAAAATCCTTGCAAAGCTGAAAAAATAAAAGTGAAATAAAAGAAAGGTTTAAAACTCTTATTATATGTATATATATAATATGCAATCTCAAGTTTTGTTGTATAATCCTACTTTGGAAAGTGTTTTGACAGTGGAAAAGCTTATTGAAAAATACAGCGGCGAGCTCGGCAAATACCAGTTGTGGAAAAAGCTTCCCAAAAAAATGATGTACCAGACTTTTTTAGTGATACTGGATTATTTGGAGCGTTCAAACAAAATTGTTATTGACAAGGAAGGCAAGATTGTTTGGATTTGGAATCCCGAACTAGTAAAAATGCTTGAAAACAAGAAGCTGATAATAAGATGAACCAAAGGATTCGGGAGGTTGCCTTTGCAAGTGAAAAGCTTGCAGAAGCCTTTCGCGAGCTTAAGAGCGGGAAATTTGAAGAGAAACAATTATTCGATTTTATCCAAAGGGCGATTGAGGACCTGAAGCAGAATCCGCAGTGCGGAATCAGAATTCCGAACAAGCTGATTCCAAAAGAATATATTCAGAAGTACGGCATAAATAACCTCTGGAAATACAATCTGCCAAACGCATGGCGGTTGCTTTATTCTTTGACTGCCAATGAAATAAAAATTGTCAGCATGATTTTAGAATGGATGGACCACAAGGACTATGAAAAAAGATTCAAATACTAGTTCTTCCTTAAAAATAATGGATTTTTCAAAAAGATGTTGTTATGGAAAAACGCACTGCAATTTATCCCGGAACCTTTGATCCAGTTACTCTCGGGCATCTGGATGTCATTGAGCGTTCGCTTGAACTCTTCGACAAAGTCATTGTCGGAGTTTCTACGCATCCCGCAAAAAAGCCCTTGTTTTCGCTTGAAGAGAGAATTTCTCTTTTAAAAGAATGCGTGAAAAAATTTCCGCGCATTGAGGTTTCTTCTTTTGAGGGTTTGCTTGTTGATTTTGCAAAAAAGAATAATTCTCGCATTGTTATCAGGGGTTTGCGCGAATTGTCTGATTTTGAAACAGAGTTTCAGCGCGCAATAATCAACAGGAAGCTTTCCCCGAAAATTGAAACTGTTTTCATTGCAACAAGCGCAAAGTTTTTCTATCTGAACAGCAGCCTTGTAAAGGAAATTGTTTCTTTCGGAGGAGATGTTTCCTGTTTTGTTCCGAAAGCAGTTGAAAATGCGCTGAAAAAAAAATTTGAGGACAAAAAGGCCCGTTAATTCTTTTTTGCTTTTTACTCCCACAGAATAGGTATGTTTATATTTTTTGTGGGTGTAATTAATCGTATGGTTTATTTTATAAAACGGGAAATAAACGGCAAAAATTATCTTTATGCCGTTCACTCAGTCAGGCTGGAGAACAAGAAAATAGTGAAGATCAGCAGGATTGTCAAGAAAAAAAAAGTTACGCCCGCACTCTTGGCTTTTTTTAGGGAAAAAGAAGATAAAATAAAGCAGGGATTTGCAGTTAAAAGATTTGAAACAAGCCCTGTTTTTACTGCTGAAGAGATTGCGAAACTTGAGAAAACAAAAGCCGAATTCAAGAGGATTGTTTCCAAGTTAACAAGAAAGCAGCTGCAGGATTTGTTTGACAGGTTTACTGTCAATTTTACTTACGAATCAAACGCTTTGGAGGGAAACTCTTTAACTTTGAAGGACGTTGCTATTGTCCTGTTTGAAAAAAGAATGATTAAAGGAAAAGAACTGAGGGAAATTTATGAAACAAGAAACTCAAGAAAGCTTGTTGACCTTATCCTGAAAAAAAAATTTACTGTGTATGAAAAGAGTATTATTAAACTGCACAAAATGCTTGTAAAAGACATGGAGATTCAACCGGGGTATAAGCAAATTCCGAACTTTTTAGTTGACAGAAAACTGGAAACAGCGCCGCCGGAAAAAGTTTCAAAAGAAATGAAAAAACTGGTTGAATGGTACGGCAAACAAAACAAAATGCATCCGTTGCAAAAAGCAATTCATTTTCACGCCAAATTTGAAAAAATCCATCCTTTTGAAGACGGAAACGGCAGAGTCGGCAGGTTCATGTTGAATGTGATTCTTGCAAACAGCAATTATGCGCCTCTAATCATAAGAAAAAGCCAGAGAACAGCATACTTCAAGTGCCTTGAAGACTATGACAATGGCTATGCGACAAATCTCGAAAGATTCCTGCTGGAAAAATACAAAAACACTTTTGAAAAATTCTTCAAAATCTATGTTCAGTACCTTGAAAAGGCAGCTTAGCCTTGTTCAGGCTGTTTTTCTGCTTGCCGAATGAAATTTTGCCAAAAAATAGTTTGCGGCGCAAATTTTTCAATCATCCGTGCGCAAGCGTGCTTAACCTGTTTTTATTCGGAAAACTTAACGGAAACCTTTTTAAACTACAAAGTTATTCTAATATACAATTGTAAAAACCTAAAAGGAGGTTGAAAACCATGAATTCAAAAGGACAAGCAGCATTGGAATACCTGATGACATACGGATGGGCACTGGTAATCATTGTAATAGTCGCCGGAATACTGTTCTTCATTGCAGTAACGCCGCAGGCAGGAGTAATATGCACTTCAAGCGACCCGGTAAAAATCGTCTTGAAAACATCTAACATTGGGGCAGGAACAGCCGCAGCTACTCCCGCAGTTCCAAATTCTATAGATTTACAGAATGGAACAGGCGGTTCAATTAGCAATGTCGGAGTGGTAGGTGCTGATGGGTCTGTTTTTAGTGCCACAGGAGAAGCACTATGCAGTTCAGGAACAACAGTTTGCACTGCAGATACTAATATGGCTACAGTTTCAGGAGGAGCAGAAATGTTCTTGTATCCCGAATATGCAGCTACTAAGGTTTCAGGCGATCCAGTTGTATCGGCTACTTATACTTTGCGATATTTGGACCAGTTCAATTATCCTAAAATAGCTACAATTACTTGCAGCGGCAAAGTAGTGTGATATCAACCCCAATTTTTTCTTTTTTTTCTCTTTCTTTTTTTTTTAATTCTTTTTAGAGAATAGTGGCGTTGCGCCGGCGAAGCCTGCGCTGAGGAGTTCGATTTTTTTTGTTTGCAAGGCAAAGATATGTTTAAAGGTATTGCAAGGCTTATCCTATTTGTGCTGTTGTATGCAGAAAACACGCGTTTATAATTTTGTGGTTTTGATTGAACAGGATTCTGAGGGCTGGTTTGTAGCAAAGGTTCCTGATATTCAGGGCCGTTATACCCAGGGAAAGACTATTCATCAGGTTTTGGACAGGATAAAGGAAGCGATTCAGGTTTGTTTGGAAGCAGAGGATACTGAACTGTCCCTTATGCGTGTGTGCGGGCAATAGCCTGATTTCTCTTGGTGCAATGCGGGGCTGGGTTTATGCGGTTGCTTTTATTTCTGACAATATTTTTGGCTTGAGTTTTACAAGCGGGAGTATTAATATTTCTTTTTTGACTGTTGGAACAAGGTTTTTTCCTTTTTTTTGCAGTTCAACTATTTGAAACTGTTCCAATAGTTCCAAATCCCTAATGACTGCGCTCAACTGTCTTTCTGCCAGTTCGCTTAGTTTTGTAGCATTTTTCGGCTTTTTGCCCTGAATCAGCCTTATCAATTTCAGCCGTTCTTTTGTGAATATCTGCGTTATTTCATCGTCTGAAAGGCTCAAAAGCAATCCCGTGTCAGGATATTTGCCGGGGTCTTTCCAGACTTTGTTAAGATAAGCCTTGATTGCGTCCCATCTTTCTTCTGTTGTTTTATACGCCATTTTTTTCACCTCATTTTCATTCTATCAAAATAATAATTTTTGTATCTTTCAAAATTTTGTTTTATCTGTTCCAAATAAAAATTAAACAAGGCATTCAAATCTTTTCCCATTGAGGGAATTGGAATCGGCTCCGGCGTGAGCCAGTATCTTTGCTCGTGCAAAAAACCGTGCGCAGTGTCAACCCGGTAAACCTCGAAAAAGCTTTGGCCGATCTTTGTCCTGTAGTTCAAAGAAAAACTCTGCACCTTGTTATTTTCCACTTCAAGTTTTACATCAAGCAAATCTGCGGAAGTCAAAGGAATTACAAACTTTTTCCATTTCGCCAAACAAACCACGCAGGCAATACTATACATTAAATGTATAGTATTGTTTATAAGCATATTCTGCTTTTGCAATTGTATGATTTCTCTTTCTTTTTTTTAATTGGGCTATAACCTTTATAAAAATAACCTTTTTTATGGATTATAATCCAATTAAACTTTTTCAATGTTTTTGCGTATTTTTGTGCTTTGTTTGTTTTTTTCTTTTTTTTTAATTTTTTTTAGGGAATAGTGGCGCTGTGCCGGCAAAGCCTGCGATGATGGGTTGTGTTTTTTCCTTTTGCTAAGTAGGCTGTTAAAAAATTAGGCTTGTTTTAATGTGAGCGAAGCGAACTCGGTTTTGCGGAGCAAAACTGTTTCTTTCACAAGGCTTTCTTTGCTTGCAAAGAAAGGCTTACATCAGCGCGCTTATGTTTCCAAGAACCATTCCCAAAACAAACCTGATTATGTAGAACAAGGATACTCCCATTATTGTTATCAGGGGAATGAATTTTACTCCGTCTTTTTCCTTTCCAGTGTTTATTACTCCTATTACAAGAGAGGAGCAGACGCAGGTTATTAGCAGGGAAATCATTGCAAACATTGTTGCGAACTCAGGAGTTATTGTCATCTGCCCTATTCCCATGCTTCCAAGCCTTCCTACCGGGCTTCTTCTTGTTATTTCCTTCAGCTGTTCAGGCTCTATTGCAAGGTTCTGTGTCTGGCTCTGCAGGACTCCCACAATGTAAGACGAAACACTGAACAATATCGGCGCTCCGAATGCCGCAGCAACAAAAACAAGCAGCACATACATGCTTACTTCTGCCTTTGTCTCTTCCTTCAGGGCGTTTTCTTCTCGCAAATCATCCGCAAGCTGTGATAACAGGTCTGCGACTTCTCCGCCGCTTTTTATTCCCTGCACCATCAGCCAGATTGTCCTTTCCATTGTAGGGCTTTTAATCCTGCTTGCAATGTCGGACAATGCCTCTTCTATTCTTTCTCCCGCCATTACTTTTGCGCTTGCAAGTTTTAATTCTTCGGCAAAAACCCTGAATTCAGGCCTTGCAGAGGCAAGTAGCGCCCTTTCAGTCGTCAATCCTGATTTCATGTTTGAAGAAATTAACTGCAGAATATCCGGCAGTATTTTTTCAACGAAGCGCGCCCTGCTTTCCGCAACCATGTTCAGCCTGTAATAGACAATGAATGCAAACAGAATGAAAACCAGCGGCCATGTAAGGTATATCGGAATCTGCAGGAAAACAAAAATATTGAGCGCTATTCCGAAGCTTATTAATATTCCGAACGAGAAAACAAATCCCACAAAGTTTTCTTCAGGAATCCTCATTCCCACATAATCCATTTCTTTCTTGAATTTTTCAATTATGGGCCTTGGAATAAAGGCGCTTATCCTGTCGTAAAAAGCCATTTTTTTTTCACCGATTTTTTATTTCAATTCTTTTGCGTTAGCAAAAGCCTTTTTTCCCCACGATGTCAAGCGTCAAACTTTTTATGTTTCTTTGCTTGACATCGTGCCAAGGCTTTTTTCCCATGGAAAAAAGGCTTTTATTGTATGATTGTAGGCCTCTGGGATTTTAACATTCCAACGTACATTAACTGCATCATTATTATTGCCGCAAGCAGTATCCAGTAGATTGATTCCCCGAGCTGTATCTGGGGAAATGCGCTGCCTATTATTATTAGTACAGTCATCAGCATTGCAGGGCCGATTACTCCAATCATCAGATACATCAAAGAAGACACCCTGAGGTTTGCGGAATACTTGTTTATTGCTATTCTCTGGTCTCTTGCTGCGGATTTTACTGTTTCCCTTATTACGTCCGCTATGTCTCCGCCAGCCTTCATTCCATTGACTATCTGCCAGACTGCCTTCCTGAAATAGGGGCTGGGATTGTTTGTTGCAAGCCTTTGAAGCGCGTCCTCATACATTTCTCCGGTGTTTATTGCATCCACTGCCTTTTTGAATTCCTCGCTCAACTTTCCGTATTCAGTCCTTGAAATCAACTGCAGGGCATCGAACAATGTCACACCGCTTTTTATTTCAATGAGCATTGTTCTCAAGGCAAATAACAGGTTTTTTTCTATTTCCTTCTGCTTTTTCCTTATCTGCATCGTTGGATACATTGAAACCTGCAGCAGCACCAAAAAGCCGAGTATAAGCCCCATTGTCGGCCCAAGAATCCAGAACTTGTCAGTGAATCTTGTAAGAATCAGCGAAAAAAGAAAGCTGAAAAACCCGAGGTAAAAAACAACCAGGAAAAACATTATTGCAAGGTATTCCCTTACATTCATTTCAATGTCTGCCTGCTTTAACTGCAGTTCAAGGTCGGGAAAAAACTTTTTCAGCCTTGCCCCCATTGGCAGGAACAATTGCGCGACTCTTTTTTCTGTTTCCAGGGGAAGAATGCTGAAGGGAACCTGCATTTTTTTTCACCAATTTTTTTTAAGTTTTTTTAAAAATCCGGCTTTTTGTTTTTTTCCACTAGCTTTGTTATTTCGTCGGAATCCTGGTAATACTGCGCCATTATTTTTCCGACTTCATTGATATTGTGAATGTCGAATTTTATCATCCATTCAAGGATTTTTTGCTTGTCCCTTATTTCCTGCTGTATTTCAGCCCTGCTCAAGCCGGTGTGCAGCGACAGTTCATCAAGGAGCCGTATGCTTTCATTGTGCGGAACTATCCTGTCGTCCGAGCTTCTCCAGCGGAAAATCACATTGGGCTTTATGTCTAATTCTTTTCCCCTTTTTTCGGGAATAAATTCCGCAACCTCAAGCACTCTTCGTGAGCCCAGGCGCCTGTTCCTGAACATTACAATATTCAAATGCACTGAATCAAGCATTGAAACAGGTATTGAAACAGGCGGGTTTGTAAGCCTTGTGATTGTTTCATCCGCAGTGTTTGCGTGGATTGTTGTGTAAACACTGTGCCCTGTGTGCATTGCCTCGAACATTACTTCTGCTTCGCGCTGCCTTCTTACTTCTCCGACAATTACCCTGTCGGGGCGCATTC
>Ga0209541_10000335_pt1 | contig 91966 bp, 93 predicted proteins | sample RifCSPlowO2_01_FD_184027 | JGI IMG/M metagenome (GOLD analysis project Ga0209541, IMG submission 184027) | Groundwater microbial communities from Rifle, Colorado - Rifle CSP2_plank lowO2_0.1 (SPAdes) (version 2) | ecosystem: Environmental > Aquatic > Deep subsurface > Groundwater | place... | reverse complement strand
TTATGTTCTTGATCTCCACGGCAATTCTAAAAAGAAAGAAAAAGCTCCCGATGGCGGAAAAGACGAGAATGTTTTTGATATCCAACAGGGAGTATCGATAAACCTACTTGTTAGGAAAAATGAAAATAAAACGGGACTCGGTACAGTTTACCATTCGGAAGTTTTCGGAAAGCGGGAATCGAAATTTGAAACGCTCAACAAGTCAGATATCGAAAAAATTAAATGGCAGAAATTAGACTATTCGGAACCATACTTTTTCTTTGTACCGAAAGATTTTGGTGAGAACGTGGAATATGAAAAAGGATTTAAGATTGATGAGCTATTTTTACATAATAATTCTGGTATTCAAACAAAGAGAGATGGCACGGTAATCCAATTTTTAGCAAATGACCTAGAAAAAGTAGTAATGGATTTTCGGAATCTCTCGGAAAAGGAGGTAGGTGAAAAGTATCAACTACCCGAAGATGGAAGAGATTGGAAAATAAAGTGGGCACAAGACGATTTGCGAAAAGATTATAGTATTGAGCAAATTCAGTACAGACCATTCGATATGCGTTATACGGCATACACTGGAAACTCAAAAGGTTTTATTGCTTATCCAAGAGAAAAGACGAATAGAAGCATTGTGAAAAAAGAAAACTTATCTTTGCTTTCCAGTCGGACTATCCCCGCCAATCAATTATTTGATCGTGTATTTGTAACTAGATTGATTTCTGATATTCACGTCGCAAGCGACCAGACTTATGTATTCCCGCTCTATACATTTGATAACGACATACAGGTACTTAATTTTAAAACAGAAATCGTTAGTGAGATTGGAAAAATTGTTGGTAAAGTTGCGCCCGAAGATATTTTTGACTACCTCTATGCCGTTTTGCATTCGCCGAGTTATCGCGAGAAGTATAAAGAATTTCTCAAAATAGATTTTCCCTGTGTGCCTTATCCAAAAGACAAAAAACAGTTTGAAGGATTGGTCGCGCTCGGCCGTGAATTGAGGGAAATTCATCTTCTTGAGTCGCCAAAGGTGAATGAGCTTATTACGACATATCCGGTTTCCGGCTCCGATATTGTTGAAAAAATCTCATACAAAAACGACTGCGTATATATTAACTCCGAGCAGTACTTCGGAAATGTTCCTGAAGTAGCATGGAACCTCCACATCGGCGGCTACCAACCCGCGCAAAAGTGGCTTAAAGATCGCAAGGGCCGCGCGCTTTCAAATGGTGATATTGAGTATTATCAAAAGATTATTGTAGCTCTAGTGGAAACAGATAGAATTATGAAAAAAATTAATGAGGTGACCTTGTGACGCAAAACCGCACAATGTGCGGTTTTGCGTGAGCGAGGCATACTTTTCTAGTGCCGTTGGTGAATAGCAGTAACTCAATCAGTTCTCCTTCTCCGCGAGCTCTCTATAGGCTGGTAACTTTTGCTCAAGTTAGCCTCTCTTTGTCTTGTCTACAATCACAGCATTTTTTACAACCTTTTTTAAGGCTTCAGCTGCATTTGTTGCCCCTTGCATTCTTTTGTAAGTCTCGGTAGTGGCGATAATTTTGTTGTTTTTTCCTTTCACTGTGACATATAGTTCCTTGTTTTTCGCACTATTGATGATTATCTTATTTGTTTTCATGTGAACTTTTGCTAAATAATATTTTCGGTTCGACTAAGCCGACAAAAGTATTATATTTCCTAGTATTTTAGATGTCAATAATATCAACATGTTGTGTTTGCATTTTATACACAGATTATGTACACTTTAGACATGAGCACTAAATACGCATCATTTATAAAAGCCCTTAGAACAAAGAAGGGCATTTCGCAGTTAGTAGTAGCCGAAAAACTCGGACTTTCACGTCAATCCTACATGGCTGTAGAGCGTGGAATACGCGAAATGACATTACAGGAAGCAGAAAAACTATGCGAACTGTATGGCATTTCAATTGAAGAACTTTCAAAAGTAACTGCTCCGCAGTATGAAAAATACAAGCAGATGATTCTTGCGTATCTCAAATCTCCAGTATCAACAGATGGACGAGTGCCGAAAACGAAACTTGCAAAACTTCTCTATCTTGCCGACTTTGCTTGGTATTACAAAAAACTGGAAAGCATGAGTGGAATGCAGTACTTACGTCGTGCCTACGGGCCGGTCCCTGATTCGTACTTCCGTGCGCTCGACGAACTTGAGGAGGAAGGAAAGATAACGATAGATCGCAAGGGAGAAGCAATGCTTGTGTCTATTGGTGCGGGAGCAATCCGTCATAAGCTTGATCTTCTGCAAGGTGAAGAAGTAGAGCTTATGAAAAAGATTTCCACAAAATGGAAAGGTAAAAGAACTCAGGAAATTGTCGATTTTACGCATGAACAGCTCCCGTACAAACTGTGTGCGCCGGATGAGGTTATTCCTTACGAACTAATCACACAGGAAAATCAGGAGTATGTCTACTAATTATGCGGTCATTGTAGAAAAATTTGCCGAACGACATTACATCTCAAAATTTAAGAAAAAGCATAAAAATGCTTGGGATATTACATGGAACGCTATCGCAGAGCAATTTAAGCGCATAGAATCACTAATCGGAATTAATAGTATTGTGGAGATAATCTGCGATGCTGGCGACATAAAGATTTGTAAAACAGAATTTCGAATCGCAGGGCCTGGAAAATCTAGGCATGCTTCGGGGAATAGGTGCATTATCGTGGTGCAGAAAAGTAGCGCGGTTGTACATGTGCTTCTTGTATACTCAAAAGGAGACATTGGTGGGACGAATGAGACAACAGGGTGGAAAACAGTTATAAAAGATAACTACCCAGCGTATAGAGCTCTTTTATAAGTTCGGATAGTCAACGGTATTTTCTCCCTTATCCGAACAGCTAGTTCAACAAGTAATTGCACCACTTCTGTAAAATGAAGTGATGAAATATAAACATTTTTCAATTGAGGAACGCGAACAAATCCAGGAATTTGTCTGGCAGAGAGTATCTCTGCGGAAATTTGAAGAGTTTTTTGTTTTTTTGTTGACTTTTATAGCTATTTTACTAACATTCTGATTAGGCATAGTACACAGAGAACTGAATAGGAGGTGGCACTTGACCACGTCTTTGTTTTGGCAGCTCTTTGCCGAGAAAAAGCCGATCATCGCAATGGTTCATGTCTTCGATGGTAAACGTCAACGGCAACTTGACCAAGCCCTTGAAGACACTGAACGGCTCCAGCGGGGTGGTGTAGATGCACTACTCGTAGAGAACTATGACTGCGGGTATCTCGACGCGAACTGTGCTACTGATGAGATGGCGGAACGGCTCGCCGAAATCGCCATCGCAGTCAAGAAGCACTCGAAAGTCCCCGTCGGCATCAACATCCTCCCGAATGATTACTGGAAGTCGTTCTCGGTAGCACTTTCTACTGGCGGCGTGTTCATCCAGATGGACCACATCACCGGCGACTTCGGTGGTTGCGAGTCGGTTGATCCTGATGATTACCTAGCAACACGAGAGTGCTATCGTAGCGTCGCGGTCTTCGGCGGCATTCATCCCAAATACTATGAGCTCCTAGAGCCGACTTGCTCACTCGCGGAATGCGCAAGGAAAGCAATGTCGCTTGCGGACGCAGTGGTAGTAACTGGGCAAGTCACAGGTGATCCTGCGACTCTTGATGACCTTCGCGTTGCGCGGGAGGCAATAGGCGAGCATCCTCTCGTCATAGGAAGTGGCCTGACTCCACAGAATGTACAGGCGCAACTTGCTATTGCTGACGGCGCGATTGTTGGCACAGCATTCAAGAGGAGTGGTGTGCGGCCCAGTGAGCCGGTTGATGTTGAGTTGGTCAAGCAACTTATGGACGAAGTTGCGAAGTTACGATAAACACAGTCAGTACGGGGCGTCTCGATGCGTCGAGCGCCCTTTCTGTTTCTTAACTTTGATTTTAATGTGTTATAATTTGATATATATAAGCTAATTTAAAAACAATATGTTTTTTGGATACCTTCTTGTTGTTGTAGGTTCCTGGTTCTTCCTTGAGAACATGGGAGTAATCGCCGAGTTGCCGACAGGACTCTATTGGCCGGTAGTTGTCATCATTATCGGTTTGTGGATGGTTGGCAAGCGCAAGGGCTACTGGTGTGACCATGGAAAACATGGAAACTGCGATAAATGTGGCAAGGGTGGAATGAACTAGCAGTTTTGATGTCAGAAGATAAAAAAATCTCCGAAGAGGAAATCAAAGAGAAGCTTTCCGCTGAAGCATATAATGTGCTTCGCCGAGGCGGGACAGAGGCGCCATTTTCCGGCGAATATGTTCATACCAAAGATAGGGGAATGTATAAGTGCAGGGTGTGCGGCTCGCAACTTTTCTCGTCTGATACGAAGTTTGATTCTGGCACTGGCTGGCCGAGCTTTGACTCGGCAATACCTGGAAGCGTTGAGTTCGTAGAAGACCGCTCTTATGGCATGGCGAGGGCAGAAGTCAGGTGCAAGAAGTGCGGTTCTCATTTGGGCCATGTGTTTGACGAACCTTCGGCAAGCTCAGGACAGGTGGATGGCCAGATACTTCGTCAAGACGGCAAACCAGTAACAAAAAGGTATTGTATAAACTCGGTATGTCTGGACCTGGAGAAAGACAAGTAAAAATTTCTAATTAACCCGAACAATTTTTACTTTATAAAATTTGAACGGGCAAGCCTAGTTTCTAATTGACCTAAAATAATAAAAAACATGACAAACAACAAAGGAACAAAATTTTTAATAAGTTTGCTTGTTGTCATCATAATTATTCTGGCCGCTTTTTTGTTTCGGGACAAATTCTCCAAAAAGGAAGTTGTGCCGGAAGGCAGCGTGCTGGAGACCAAAGTTGCCGAAAAAGAAGTTTTTACAAATGAAAAATACGGTTTCTCCCTGTCATTTAAAAGTAGTTTATCCGCAAAAAAATTGAGTGATAGGCAATTTTCAATAATTAACGGCGGTGAAGAGGTAGTTCTGGAAGGAGTGGTTCTGGACAATGCTGGAGAATCTGAGCTTCAAAGTTATGAAGAATTTGTCTTGGACAGTTCAAGACTTCTGTGCGCCGAACAGCTTGAATCAGAATCCAAATGTTTGCTCATAGAGGATATTAGCTCCTTTACCTCCAGCGCGGGAGTAACGGGCGAGATATTTTATATTCGCGGCATTGAGCCAAATAGTGGAGACCTGCGCGGGCCGGTCTTTGCTTTTAATGTCTCGGACGAAAGCTCGGGGACAGTAAGCGCCCTGCTCATCTTTAGCCCGTTTAATCAGACTTTTTCCCAAGGTCGCGACGGCTTGGTGCGGGAGATTGTTGACACTGTTGAGATTGATTAAACCACAGTCGGTGGATAGTGCTTTTGACTTTTGTTCCAAATCTGGTAGAATAGCTCCTATGTAAGTTGTGTCTCCCAGGGTTTTCTTAGGGTGTGTACGCATTTGTGTCTCATCGAGAAAAAAGCAAGAGAGTTTCTAGTCGCCTTACATCAGTAGAAGTAAAAGACTAGACAAGTAAGTTAAATGAACAAGAGATTGTTTGTCGGCGGTATTCCGTGGGCGGCTACAGAAGATGAGCTTCGTAGCGCCTTTGAGAAAGCCGGCACTATCGTTGACCTTCAGATCAGGAGAGATCCTACGAGGGACAATCAGTCAAAAGGTTTCGGCTTTGTCGAAATGGCGACTGATGAGGAGGCCCAAGCGGCTATTGATCTGCTCAATGGAAAAGACTTCCAGGGCAGAACTCTGACTGTCAATGAAGCTCGTCCGATGAGACGACCAGAATAAGTAGATATTCTTGCAAAACCCCTCGCGCCGCCACTGGCGGACTGCGAGGGGTTTTGTATTATTATAGTTATATATGGATGCCGGTAATTTACTTGTATTGTCTATCATTGTTGTTTTGGTTCCTTATTTCCGGCGGATGTTTTTTTATAACCAGGAATCGCATAAGGAGCCAAGGCCCACAGGTGACAGGTTGCCTGTATTTGATTTCCTAAGGGGCGTTGCGATAATGGCCGTGGTAATTATCCACGTCGCCTGGGTTTATATTTTGAGCAATCCCGACAGAAGCGACATCTTCTTGTTTTTTGTAAACAATGTCTCCCGTTTTGCCATATCAATATTCTTTATTGTTTCTGGCGCACTGCTTCAAATCGGCGATCTGTCTCTTAAGAGTTTGGCAAAATTTTACAGGACGAAACTAATAAGAGTATTTTTGCCCTATATTTTGGTCGTATCTTTCCTATCTTTCTATTTCCAGGATTCTTTCAGCGAGTTTGCTTACAATTTACTGACGGGAAACTCCTTACCGCCGTTTTATTTTATTATTATACTTTTGCAGTTCTATATTATATTTCCGTTTCTTTCAAAGTTTCGCACCAACAAATATCTTTTGCCGATAAGTTTTGTCATTTCTTGGGTCTCTTTTCTAGTGCCCGCTCTTCTTAGTCTCGGCGGGGTTCCGTTTTTCGGGCAATATTTGTTCTTTTTTGCATACGGTCTTACTCACCGAAACCAGCTTATTGCCGAATCAGCCAAAAAAGGAATTGATAAGAAGAAAATTAAATTGTGTTCAGTCCTTGTATTGCTGTACTTGTTGATTTGTCTTCTTGACCCAGGATATTATTACAACACCCAGCTGATCTATGGAACTGCCGTTTTCGTGATTCTCTTTGAGATATACAAAAAATATTATTCCGGACTTATCGCAAAACTTTTTGTATTATTCGGAAGTTTGAGCTTGTGGATCTTTTTGCTCCATTTCCCGATTACGGAAATGTTTACAATAAAAATTCCAGCTCTAGTCGGTGAATTTTATCCAGCTTTTTACATATCGGCAATATTGTCATTAGTTTTCAGTCTAGCCGTTGCCTTTGTTGCGAGCCGTCTTTTCTCTTTTATAAAAAAATACCTGATGTCTTATACTTTAGATTATAATAAGTCTATCAATGAATAATAGCCGTCAGTTAATAGTAATTGGAATAATTTTTCTCATTGCTGTTATTCTGTTTGGTTTTTTTGCCCTGAAGCATGACGGCCGCGATGTAGGGAATAATTCCCTTGAATTCACCGATAGGATACAAGTAGGGGATGACTTTATCAATGTGGCAATTGCCGACTCTCCGGAAGAACAGGCGAAGGGGTTATCGGACCAGTTGCCAATTGAGAGCCATCAGGGTTTGCTGATCACCTTTCAGTCAAGCGGAATATATAGCATATGGATGAAGGACATGAAATTTGCTTTGGATGCAATCTGGATAGATAAAAATGGAGAAGTTGTTGATATAAAAACCAATTTAACTCCGGAAACGTATCCGGCGGTGTTTACTCCAAGGGTTCCGGCTTTGTATATATTGGAAATTCCGGCTGGTTCGGTCGAAAATTTCGGCATAAAAATAGGAGACAAGGTGGTTTTTTGAGATATCTATCAATCTTTTCGGCTTGCCCCGTTAGATAAATACTAAAATATCACCGTTTGTCTGACATGTTTTATTGCCGACGTAGAGCGAGGGTGCTGGAAAGTCAGCAGACTTTCCAGCACCGAGCCGAGGAGAGCAAAAAAAGGTTTAATGCCCCGCCCCTCTGGGGCGAACCCGTGCGAGCTCTCCGCCGGCTGGCGGAGAGCTCCAAATCGGGCCCAAGGTCCTGCCCTGGGGTTAATACCTTTTATTTAATGGGGTATAATAAATACGTATGCAAAAAATCAAAGTTGCTGTAAACGGTGCGGGACGCATAGGCCGTGCTTTCATAAAGTTGGCCATTGAGAGGGAAGAAATAGAAATCGTCGCCGTGAATGATCTCGGCGATATTGAAAATATAGCTTATTTAATTAAGTACGATTCCGTTTACGGCAAGGCGCCGTTTGAAGTGTCTGTTGAAAGTGATGTTCTTAATCTGGGCGGGAAGAGGATAAAATTTATTTCTGAAAAAGAACCCGCAAAGTTGCCATGGGCCGAGCTTGGCATTGATGTCGCGGTGGAATCAACCGGTTTTTTTGTTACTTATGAAGAAGCAAAGACTCACCTTGATGCAGGGGCAAAGAGAGTGATAGTTACCGCTCCCATGAAAGATGACCCGCATCCGGAAATCCCCGGGGCCACTGTGCTTATGGGTGTCAATGAGTCGCAACTCTCAACTTGTGTTATAAGTTCAAATGCCTCTTGCACTACAAATGCGGCAAGTCCACTTATAGCAATTCTTGATGAAGCGTTAGGTATTGAGAAGGCGGTTCTAAACACCGCGCACGCCATGACAAACAGCCAGCCCACGGTGGATGGGCCGAACAAACATAATGTTCGGGAAGGAAGAGCCGCTTCGCACAATATCGTGCCGAACACAACGGGTGCGGCAATCGCGGTTACGAAAGCTTTTCCCAAGCTCTCCGGCCTTTTTGACGGGGTGGCTATGCGGGTTCCTGTAATCGCCGGTTCAATGGTGGATGTTACGTTTATCTCAAAGAAAATGACCAGTAAAGAAGAGGTGAATGAGATACTGAAAAATGCATCTAAAGAAGAACGTTGGAAGAAGGTTTTCTCCGTTACCGAAGAAGAGCTGGTATCAAGCGACATAATAGGGAGTCGCTATGGCGCTATAGCAGATTTGTCCCTCACCCGGGTTGTCGGCGGCAATCTAGTGAAAGTTCTGGCGTGGTATGACAACGAAATGGGGTATACATATACTCTTTTGGAACATGTGGTGAAAGCAGGCCAGGGAATATAATTAGTATGAAAAAATACAATAAATTGGTCAGGGATAGAATTCCGGAAACTCTTGATTTGAAAGGTATACCATATGAAAAGAGGATTGCATCTACGGAGGAATATAGAAATGAACTCATAAAAAAACTCAAAGAAGAAGTGGATGAATTTATGAAAGAAGAAAGTATGGGTGAACTAGCTGATGTTGTGGAGGTTGTTGAATCACTAAAAATCTTGGATGAATTTAAAGACGTTGAAAAACTTAGAATTCAAAAGAAAGAAGAAAGAGGAGGATTTGATAAAAGAATAATTCTTAAGGGGGAAAAGGATTGATATAATTAATTTTTAGTATAATGAAAATCTTTATAGGTACAGATCACGCCGGTTTAGCACAAAAAGAGAGAATAATCTCTTATCTAAAAGAAGCTGGTTATGAAGTGGTTGATTGCGGTGCTTATGAATATGATGAATCAGATGACTACCCAGATTTTGTTATTCCTGTAGCCAGAGAAGTTTCCAGAAACCCGCAAGGCGTCAGAGGGGTGATTCTTGGCGGATCCGGACAGGGGGAAGCGATGACGGCAAACAGGCTTCACCATGTCAGGGCGGCAGTTTACTATGGCGATAAGCGCTCTCTAACGAACAATATATCAATACTTGATCTGGCTAGGACCCACAATGACGCGAATGTGCTGGCTTTGGGTGCGAGGTTCATTACAGACGAAGAAGCCGTAGATGCGGTGAGGTCTTGGCTTGAAATTCCATTTTCAAACGGCGAGCGGCATAAAAGAAGAATTGCCAAAATGGAGCGGGCGCACGAGTAGTACTATAGCGAATTTCTAACGGGATGGCAGATGTAATTCCAGCAATAATACCCAAAAGTTTTTCGGACTTGGAGGAGAAACTCTCCTTAGTCTCCGAGTTGGTGTCTTTTGTTCAAATTGACGTCTTGGACGGCCAATTAACTGCGGAAAAATCCTGGCCAATGATTGATATACCGGACCCCGATTTTTCTAGAATTATAAAAGAGGAAGATAGCCTGCCTTTTTGGGAAAAATTGGATTTTGAAGTTGACTTAATGACCCTAAAACCCGAAACCCTAATTGACAACTGGGTTTTTGCCGGTGCAGCTAGGGTGATAGTCCACTATGAGTCTTTTCCGTCGGCGGATGTTGCCGAAAACACCATATCCGAATTTGTCAAAAAATTTTCAAACAAAGATTCGCTTATAAATACCGAAATTGGCGTCGCTCTAAATATTGATACGGATATTTCTGCCGTGGAAAAAATGATTGGAGAAATTAATTTTGTCCAACTTATGGGTATAGCGCACATTGGTTATCAGGGTGAGCCGTTTGATGAGAGGGTATTGGGTAAAGTAAGAAGTTTGCGGCAGAAGTACAGAGAACTTATAATTAGCATTGACGGCGGAGTGAATGAAGAGTCGGCGCCACGCTTGGTAGAAGCAGGGGCGAATCGGCTCGTTGTCGGCTCTGCTTTGCTTAAAAGCGATAACATAAAAGGAACTTACGATTTCTTCAAAAACCTCTAATGGACAATCTGGACGACGACAAAATAAAATTTCTTGAACAAAAAGCCAATCTCATCCGCCAGACTATAATTGAAGCTCTAATTGAAGCAAAAAGCGGCCACACGGCGGGACCTTTGGGCATGGCTGATATTTTCACTTTGCTTTTTTTTCATGTTCTCCGCCACGACCCCCAAAATCCTTTATGGGAAGACAGGGACAGACTAGTGCTCTCCAACGGGCACATATGTCCGGTGCTATACGCTACTATGGCTTATGCGGGATACGTATCCGTAGACGAATTTAAACAGACGCTAAGAAAATTCGGAACTAAATTTCAAGGGCATCCTCACCGAGAATTTTTTCCAGCGTTAGAAAACAGTTCAGGCCCTTTGGGTTCCGGACTCTCACAGACTGTTGGTATGGCTCTCGCTGACAGGATGGATAGCGGCAGATCTTCGCAGAGATTCTTCTTCTGTCTAATGAGCGACGGAGAGATGAATGCTGGCAATACCTGGGAGGGGGCAATGCTTGCCGGAAAGGAAAAACTTCACAACATCATTGCCGTCGCGGACAGAAATAATATCCAGATAGACGGCTTTACAGAAGACATAATGCCACTTGAACCTCTAGCTGACAAATGGCGCGCCTGGAACTGGCATGTTATAGAAGCCAACGGGCATGACTTTGAAGATATGAATAATGCAATACATGAAGCAAAAGCGGTATTTGAAAAACCGAGCATGATTATCGCTCATACAATTCCGGGCAAGGGAGTTGCTGAATTTGAAAGGAAATTTGAATGGCATGGCAAACCGCCAAACAAAGAAGAGGGGGAGAGGGCACTCAAAGAACTTCGCAGTTTGGGAGGGAAGATAAAGGGAGGATATCATCAGGATTAGAACAAAAAATTTCTAATTGATCTAATTTCTAAAAAATAAAACCATGTTAAATTCTGAAGCTAAATTAAATCCTAAAGTTTTTGATCTTGATGTAGAACAAGTGCCAATCCGAAAAGGATTTGGCGAAGGTTTGCTTGCCGCTGGGGAAATTGACGAGCGGGTTGTCGGACTTTGCGCGGACCTCACAGAATCCACCCAGATGCATCTTTTCAAAAACCGCTTCCCCAATCGCTTTGTTGAAATAGGCGTAGCTGAACAGAATCTGGCGACGGTTGCATCGGGTATGGCGGCTATGGGCAAGATTCCTTTCATTACATCTTATGCGACATTCTCCCCGGGCAGAAATTGGGAACAAATAAGGACGACGATTTGTTTCAATGACAGACCGGTAAAAATTGCCGGTTCTCACGCGGGAATCTCTGTGGGGCCGGATGGCGGGACGCATCAAGCAGTTGAGGATATTGCTCTGACTAGAGTAATTCCCAATATGGTGGTGATATCTCCGTGCGACGCTATTGAAGCGAAAAAAGCGACCCTTGCTATGGCAAAAACGAAAGAACCAACATATATTCGTCTGGCTCGAGAGAAGACGCCTGTCATTACGACAGAAGCAACACCTTTTGAAATCGGCAAGGCGCAGATTTTTTATAATTGTGATGGGAAACCGGAAGTTGGAATAATCGCGACAGGAGCTCTGGTGCATAAAGCCCTTGTAGCCGCGCGCCAGCTTGAAAATGAAGGAGTAAAGGTCAAGGTTCTTAATTTGGCGACTATAAAACCAATTGATACGGAGACGATTATATCTATAGCTCGTGAATCGGGTGCGATTGTTTCCGTGGAAGAGCATCAGGTAAATGGAGGGATGGGGTCTGCAGTTGCTGAAGTATTGGTCAAAAATTGCCCAGTGCCGCAAGAATTTATTGGTGTGCAGGACAAATTTGGACAATCGGGCTTACCCGCCGAACTTTTAAAACATTACGGAATGGAAGTTGAGGATATAGTAAAAGCTGTAAAAGAAGTAATTAGAAGGAAGTAGGAAAATGAAAAAGATAATTTATATTTTAATTATTATTGCTATATTTGGTAGCCTGATTTTAGTCATAAATCGTAAAAATAACAACGGTATTAGTAACAACGGTATTAGTAACAACGGTATTAGTAACAACGGTATTAGTAACAACGGTATTAGTAACAACGGTATTACAGAGGAAGAATGTAATAACCTCAGTGGGAAAATTGTTACCATTCAAGATCAGTTAGATGGTGGAATTAGCGGAAAAGTTATTGGTAATATTAAATATAATCAAGCAGGATTGCTTTGTGTTGTTGAATGAAACTCTATAAATTAACCTAAAACAACGAAGATGAAGAAAAAACTGGAAATAAAAGCGGGTCTTTATAAACACAGCAAAAGCGGGAAGCTGTATAGGGTCGATGAGCTCGACCGTGAGTACGAGGCCCGCAACCTCCGACCGGACCCCTACGCTGTGACCCAGGTGATGGCTGACGATCCAGCCTTCGCAGACAAGCGTCCTGTCGCTGTTCAGTGGCGTGACAAGCGTGGATGTGCTTGCTACGCGCTCTTCGACCGCGACGACGCCGGGCGTGAGGTCGGTATTGTCCGCCGCCGCGGTAGCGGTAGCAGGTGGAGTCGGAGCGTCCAGTTCGGCGGCGTTCGCCTGCCTGCGCAGGCAGGCAAGTAGTACATGGCCACCGGTTTCTTGGGTCCTCCTAGTCCCCTGGAACATGGTTTCCGGCCCCCGCGGCTTACACAGCGCGGGGGTTTTGTATATAATAGGATTTGTCGCTCCGAAAGCTAAATAATTTTTGGCTTATAATCCTCGGGTGCTTCGCGCAAGTATTTTTCTATAGTTTCTTTATCTAAAAGTCCGCGCTGGGCGCCGATGTACTGAACAACCGACATTGAATTGATTGGCCCCCACATAAGTGCCTCCTCAACACTTTTGCCTAGTGCAATTGCTGCCGTAAATGTGGAAGAGAAAGCGTCTCCTGCGCCGGTTCTATCGTATGGCGGTTTTGGGTCTGGATACAGAGGCATAAAGAGCATTTTTTGTCCGTCAAAAGTATAAGCGCCTTTTCTGCCGTCAGTAATTACGGTGAGCTTCGGACCGAGTTCGTGTATTTTTTGCAAAAGCAATTTTATATCTACCTCTTCTATAATTCCAAGAATTCTTTTTGCCTCCTCTACATTGCAGAAAAATATCTCTGTTCTTTTGTAAATTTCTTTCAAATTATCCACGCCCATATTCATCTGGAAAGTTCCCGGCTGAAAGACCAATTTTGTACTGGGGTGATTTTCTAAAAAGCCGGCAATCTCTTTGTGATAGGAGAGAGTTTTTTCTCCAAGCGAACTTAGATATATCCATCTTGGCTCATCCAAATCGGGCAGTTTGTAGTTGTATTCGTGGTGTTTCACCAAAATCGTTCTGTCGTCTTCAAACCACAATACATAATGGTAGTTCGTCTCTTTATGCTGGTGGGCTTTTATAAATTCTATTGAAACACCGTTGCGTTTAAGCGTTGCCAAACACTCCCCGCCATTATGGTCATCGCCGACGTTGGCAACAAGCGCCGAAGTTAGTCCGAGTCTTTTGGCCGCCACCGCCGCATTCGGCGAATTGCCGACAGCGCGGACAACTTCCACAAACTCATAAGGCACCTTGTCGCCAAAAGAAAGCAGAAGTTTTCGCTTGTCGCGGCTAGTTTCGGCGGACTTTATCCGGATGAAAGCATCTGTCGTTATATCACCGATAGCAACAAAATCGAAATGTGAACTCATAATAAAATTATACCACGCTTAAATGTCTGTGATACAATAAACTTGATGGAAAAAACTCTAAGGCAATGCCTAAGTGATGCGCAGGCGGGCAATTATGCCATTGGACATTTTAACATTTCAAATATAGAGGGTTTGTGGGCGGTCGTGCATGCTGCGCAAAATACAGGCAAGTCGGTAATTGTAGGGGTTTCGGAAGGGGAAAGGGACTTTCTTGGCATCAAACAAGTGAAAGCGCTGGTTTCAAGTGTTAGAGATGAATTTCAGGTTCCAATTTTTCTCAATGCTGACCATACATATTCATTTGATAGAGTGAAAGAAGCAATAGATGCGGGGTTTGACTCGGTAATATTTGACGGCGCAAAACTGTCTTTTGAAGAAAATCTTAAGGAAACAAAGAAATGCGTTGAATATGCCAGGTCAGTAAATCCCGAAATTTTGGTTGAAGCCGAACTCGGCTATATCGGCCAGTCTTCTAAGGTATTGGATGAAATTCCAGAAGGAGCTAGTCTGTCAGAAGAAACGTTGACCAAACCGGAGGAAGCGGAGAAGTTCGTAAAAGAAACTGGAATAGATATGCTGGCGCCGGCAGTCGGGACACTTCACGGTATACTTCGGAGCGGAGTTAATCCCGAAATCAATATAGAAAGAATCAAAGCTATAAAAAAAGCGGTTAAGGTGCCTTTGGTCTTGCATGGCGGATCCGGTAGCACTTCTAGTGATTTTGAAAAGGCAGTTGAGGCGGGGATATCAATAGTTCATATAAGCACGGAGATAAGAATCGCTTTTCGAGATGCTCTAAAAAAGGATTTGCAAGAGAATCCTGAAGAGGTGGCTCCGTACAAGATAATGAAGGGCGCAGTTCAGGCGATGCAGAAAATTGTAGAGGACAGAATCCGCCTGTTTTCGGGCGAATGAGGTCTTTGTGTGAATTCTTGGGACATATATGGAAGCAGAATTGAAATCAATATTGAAAGGCGTGATTCTCACCGACGAGAAATCGCTTCTGAAATACAGCCGCGACGCTAGTTTGTTTGAAGTGAAGCCGTCTCTGGTTGTTTTGCCAAAGGACTCTCAAGATATAAGGGAGGTCATAAGGTATGTCTCTGCCAATAAAGAAAAAAACTCATCTCTGTCGGTGTCCGTCAGAGCCGGCGGTTCATGCATGTCCGGCGGTTCTCTTAACGAATCAATTGTTCTTGACGTATCGGCCAATATGAGCGGGATAGTATCCTTTGAGGGCAACCATATAACCGTGCTCCCGGGCACTCCTTATAGGGATATTGAAAAAGAAACCCTAAAACGCGGTCTGATTTTACCGTGCTTTCCAGCGTCAAAAAATCTATGCGCCATTGGCGGGATGATAGGAAACAACGCTGCCGGCGAGAAGACGCTGTCTCACGGCAAGATGGAGGATTTTATTGAAAGCCTAAATGTCATTTTGTCCGACGGCAACGAGTATGAGTTTAGAGCTTTAAGTGGAGGCGAATTGTCAAAAAAGGAAGGTCAGGACGACCTTGAAGGCCAAATCTATCGTCAGATGCATAAACTCATTGAGGACAACAAGGAGCTGATAGACAGAAGCAAGCCCAAAGTTTCAAAAAACTCTGCCGGATATTATTTGTGGAATGTTTACCCCGGCCACGCCCTAGAGTCTGGAGAAGAAAGAAAATTTGACCTAACCAAACTCCTTGTCGGCTCTCAAGGGACACTCGGCATAGTAACAGAGGCCACCTTGCGGCTTATACCGGTCAAGAAACAGTCAAAACTGTTTGTTATTTTCTTAAAAAATCTGGAACCGCTTTCAGAACTTGTGAACGTTATCCTGACTCTAAAGCCGGAAACTCTTGAATCTTATGACGACGCAACGCTCAAACTCGGTATGAGATTTTTCCCAGAAATGCTTAAGACGATGAAAACCAAGCATTTTTTTAAAATGGCTATGTCTTTTATTCCCGAAGGGCTGATTATGCTCTCTAGTGGAATTCCAAAACTAATGCTTCTCGTTGAATTCGTCGGGGATAACAGCCAAGAGATTGATAGTAAGATGGATGGACTGGAGAAAATCATATCCAGATTTAACTTAAGAACGCACAGAACCAAAGACCAAGACGAGTCGGAGAAATACTGGGCAATCAGAAGAGAGAGCTTTAATCTTCTTCGCAAACACGTGAAAGGCAAGAGAACGGCGCCGTTTGTTGACGACGTGGTGATTGAACCGAAATTCTTGCCGGAATTTTTGCCTAAAATGAGGAAAATTCTTGATGATTACAATCTCTACTACACTATTGCCGGCCACGCGGGCAACGGCAATTTTCATATAATTCCCCTGATGGATGTCAGCGATCCAAGCACGGAAAAAATAATACTTGAAGTCTCAAACAAGGTCTATGACCTGGTTGCGCAATATGGTGGCTCAATTACCGGAGAACACAATGATGGAATAGTGAGAACACCTTTTCTATCCAAAATGTACAATCCAGAAATTCTCGGCTTATTCTCCCAAACTAAGCGCATTTTTGACCCAAAAAATATATTTAACCCGGGCAAAAAAGTTAACGGATCAATAGATTATCTAAAAAAACACCTGATAAAAACTCTTTAACGGTGATTGTGTTTTTAATAATAGTCGGTATAATACTCCCGTATGTTTTCTATTGAAGTAAAAGACAGGGACGGAGGAGTCTCTTTGGACAAGCTTCGTCAGGAGGGGTTCTTGCCGGCTGTTTTCTATGGCAGGAAAGAAGCATCCACGCCGATAACTATTCTCCTGAAAGATTTTCAAAAAGTCTGGCTTGCGGCTGGTGAATCATCCGTGGTAAGTCTGAAAAGGAGTGGAGGGGCGACTTTGGACGCTATCATACAGGATGTTGATATTGATCCGGTAACCGAATTGCCGAGACATGCGGACTTCTACGTGTTTGACAAGGACAAGAAGATTGAAGTTGAGATTTCTCTGAATTTCGTCGGCATAGCGCCGGCGGTGAAAGAACAAGGAGGCATTTTGGTTAAGGTTTTATATGAATTGAAAATTGAAGCCTTGCCGAAGGACCTGCCTCAAGAAATTGCGGTTGATGTATCAAAGCTAATTGAAATTGGGAGCCGTATATCTGCAAAAGATATTGAATTACCACCCGGGGTTTCTCTGCTCGAAAATCCAGAAGAAATAATCGCATCAGTATCTGCACCGAAGGAGGAGGAAGAAAAACCAGCCGAGCCGGTTGATATATCTTCTATAGAGGTGGAAAAGAAGGGCAAGGAAAAGGAGGGAGAAGAGGCAGAAGTTGTCACTGAAGAAAAAAAGGCGGAATAATTTCCGCCTTTGTTCGTCTTATATACGGCCTAAGAGCCGTTTTTTTAATGGCTAATTTGGGTTAGAATGTAGCTACTGAATCTCTTATGAATGTCTTTAAATTTTTCAATTTTTTCATCTTTGCTCTGATTGTCTCCTTTGCTTTCGGCCAGGCGAATTTTTCTTACGCCCTTACGGAAAGGGAAATTGCAGAACAAGAGGCGAAACTTCAAGCTGAATACGACGAACTCCAAAAAGATATACAAAAATGGGAAGGCATTTTATCCGAAACCAAAAAAAAGGCCAACACAATTGAGGGGGATATAACGATACTTAACGCCAAGATAAAAGAAGCCGAGGCCACCATAAAGGCGAAAAATATCGCCATAAATCAATTGTCAAAAGAAATAGGCAATAAGACTCAAACGATAGAGGATCTTGAGACAAGGATTGAAAAAGGGCGGGAATCACTGGCGGAGCTTATACGTAAAACAGATGAGATTGACACATATTCCATTGCGGAAATTGTCTTAGCCGGTCAGGATTTGTCCGATTTTCTGGGTGATCTGGATTCTTTTGCGTCTATCAAACGGTCTCTGAAAGAGCGTTTTTTTGAGATCAGAGAAGTCAAAGCGGCCACTGAAGAAGAGAAGAAACAGCTTGATTTGAAGAAAAATCAGGAGATTGACGCAAAATATGTTGTAGAAACCAGGAAGCAAACCGTTGCCAAGAGTGAAGCGGAGAAGAAACAGCTCCTTACCATCACAAAACAGGAAGAGAAAGCCTACCAAGCAGTCTTGGCAGAACGCCAGAGAAAGGCGGCACAGATAAGAGCTGCTTTGTTTAACCTGCGTGACACGGAAGGCATTCCGTTCGGAGAAGCCCTTGAATATGCCAACGTTGCCGGCCAGAAGGCAGGGATCAGGCCAGCTTTGATTTTGGCGATTCTTACCCAAGAATCTGATCTGGGCAAAAATCAAGGGTCTTGTCTTATGACTGATTCGACAACTGGAGATGGTGTGGGCACAAATACCGGGACTTTTTTTGAGAAAGTTATGAAAGCTCCTCGGGATACTGCGCCGTTTTTGGCTATAACCGACCGACTCGGACGAAACTGGAAGAATACTCCCGTTTCTTGTCCGCCAGGTTATACCTGGTCGCCGAGCAGGGGATATGGCGGCGGCATGGGACCTTCCCAATTTATTCCTTCTACTTGGGAGTTGTTTAAGGTCAGGATTGCCGGTATGTTCAATATCTTTGCCGACCAGGCCAATCCTTGGGATCCCCAACACGCTATTATGGCAACAGCAATCTACCTTTCGGACCTCGGGGCTGTGAGCGGCAGTTTTACTTCGGAGAGAAATGCAGCTTGTCGGTACTATTCTGGCAGGAGCTGTGACAGCAAAAGACCTGCCAACTCATTCTATGGTGATCAAGTTATGACAAAAGTGCAGGGAATTCAGGACAATATAGACTTTTTGCAGAGTGTTTAGATCGGTAAACTATTAATGGTCCGTATTGCGCTAGTTTAATCTTTCTGTTATATTCATCAGGCGATGAAAAAGGATTTACACCCTAAATATTTTGAAAAAGCCCAAGTCGTCTGCGCCTGCGGGAACACCTTTACTGTTGGTTCTACGAAGGAAAAACTGGAGGTTGAAATCTGTAGCTCTTGCCATCCTTTCTATACCGGAACTGAAAAAATTATTGATACTGCCGGCAGAGTAGAGAAATTTAAGACCAGACAGGCAACTGCGGCCAAAGGCAAAAAACTCGCCAACAAAAGAAAAAACTAACAATTTACAGCAAGCATACAATTTTTTAGTTGTTGTATGTCTATTCTGATTACGGTGGTAGGTTGTAAGTAGTTGGTTGTTGGCCAATTTTATGGATCTGGAAAAATACAGAAACAATTCAAAAACCAGTTTTCTGGTTCAATCGTATGAAAAGCTTTTAAAAGATGAAGCTGAACTTGAGTTGCTTTTAAAGGACGACCAATCTCTCTCTCCGCTCGCCGGTGATGAGCTGAAAATCATAAATAAACGCAAAGAAACCATTATTAAACAAATGGACGCTATTTTGGCCGAAGAAAAATCAGAAGAATCCACCGGCTGGCAGGCCAATGAAATAATACTTGAGGTCAGGGCTGGTGCCGGAGGAGAAGAAGCAGCTTTGTTTGCGGAGAATTTGGCGGATATGTATCACGGATATGCTTCAATGAGGGACTGGTCTTTTATGCCTGTCTATGAATCAAAAAGCGCTCTTGCGGGCTACAAAGAGGCGGCTTTTGAGATAAAGGGCAAAGGTGTTTTCAAAGAACTTCGTTTTGAAACCGGAGTTCACAGGATTCAGCGGGTGCCAGAAACGGAGAAAACAGGCCGAGTGCATACTTCAACCGCTTCAGTGGCTATTTTGCCGATGAGAAAAAAAGAGAAGTCAGAAATAAATCCAGCTGACTTGGAAGTTGAATTTTCTCGAGCTGGCGGAAAAGGCGGGCAGAATGTCAACAAGGTAGAAACGGCCGTTCGCATTGTACATAAACCCACCGGCATTGACGTCAGGTCTACCGCGGAGCGTAGCCAGTCTAAAAATCGGGAGAGAGCAATGTCCATTCTTACGGCCAAACTAGCCGCTCTTAAGGAAGAAGAAGACCATAAAAAAGAATCTGCGCATAGGAAAAAACAAATCGGCACGGGCGACAGATCAGAAAAGATCCGCACTTACAATGTGCTTCAAGACAGAGTGACTGACCACAGGATAAAAAAAACGTGGCATAACATACCTCTAATTTTTTCGGGCAACCTTTCATCTATTATTGAAGCTTTAAACCAGGCCTCCGAAGATCTGGAGTCGGGGGTTGCAGAATAACTCTATCTTTGTTAGTATTTTGAGCGCTTTTGTTTTATGAAATTAGCCGAAACTAAAAACGAAACGGGAATTCTAGACAAGCTTTTTGAAATAGGAGCACATTTTGGGTTGGTCAAATCTCGCCGGCATCCTTCAACCAAGCCGTATCTTTTCGGAGTCAAGAATAAAGTCGAGATTTTTAATCTTGAGAAAACCAAATCCTCTCTAGATTCCGCGAAGGAATTTGTCGAGGGAGTGGCAAAGGAAAGAGGTGTAATACTGTTCGTCGGCGGCAAGAGCGAAGCCAAGGAAGCTCTCCGAGCCGGAGCAGAAAGAATAAAAATGCCGTACGTTGCTGGCAGATGGTTAGGCGGGACACTCACAAATTTTTCTGAAATCCGGAAGAGGATAAGCAAACTTGAGTCGCTTGTAAGTCAGAAAGAAAAAGGTGAATTGGTAAAATATACGAAGAAAGAGAGGCTTTTGATTGACAGGGAAATAGAGTATTTGGGGAGATTTTTCGGAGGGTTGTCTTATCTGACTCGATTACCCAAAACTCTGTTTATCATTGACTCCCGTAGGGAGAAAAATGCTGTCCTAGAGGCAGTGAAGCTAAACATACCGATAGTATCTCTTTCAAGTTCTGATTGCGACCTATCATTTATTGACTATCCCATTCCGGCAAATGATGCTGGAATGGCGAGCATAAAATACTTTGTTGATGAGATTGTTTCTGCTTACGAGAACGGTCTCAAAATGGTGCCAACGGCAAAAGAGGAGACAAAAGAAAAAAACGTGGTTTAGATATAATTTCCTAAGCCATCCTTTAGGGGTTAGCTTAGTTTTGATATAATTCGTGCCATGATTACTACTGAACAAGTAAAAGAACTTAGGAATAAAACAGGGGTATCGGTGATGCAATGCCGAAGGGCTCTTGAGGAAGCGGGGGGTAATATTGAAAAGGCGGTTATTATACTCCAGCGGAAAGGCAGCGATATCGCAGAAAAAAAGGCCAACAGGGCCCTGAAATCCGGAGCAGTCCAGTCATATATTCACGCCAATGGTAGCATCGGTGCAATAGTTGAACTTTCGTGCGAAACTGATTTTGTTGCCAAGAACAGCGATTTTATCGCCCTAGCTTACGACATTGCTATGCATACTGCCGCAACTGACCCGCAATTCTTAAAAATGGAAGATATTACAGAGAGCGTAAAAAAACAAGCAGTGGAGATATTTGAAAAAGAAGTTATTGACAAGCCAAAAGACCTGAAGGAAAAAATAATTGAAGGCAAGCTCAAAGCTTATTTTGGGGAACAAGTTCTTCTGGACCAGCAATTCATCAAAAATCCGGATATGACAATCCGTAATTTGATAAACAGCGCAACGCAGAAATTTGGCGAACGCATTGAAGTAAGGCGTTTTGTCCGATTTTCCACATTGCAGTAGGGGAAATTATTATGACTCTAACATACACTTTTTTTATTTCTTTGGGATTGATTGTTATTCTCATAGCCCACAAAGCGTTTGAGATAAAAAGGGGAAGAGAAACTTTTGTCTCCAGCCTCTTCGTTGCGCTGGATAAACCGATGAGAAATTTGTTTGATTCCGGCCGCAACGCAATGATTGAGAGGCGAGAGAGGATAATGGTTTTTTTGCGACAAGACGTTCCTCATCATACTCTCAATATGGGCGAGCAATTTGGTTTTTTTCTGGGCGGAAAGTACAAAAACTTTTTGAGAAAAATGAGAGGCATAAAATCTCTTGAACACGGCAACGGCGGGTCAATCTTTATGAGAGCGATGACAGAACACAAGAGAAAGAGCGCAAATAACGGCAGTTTTAATCAGAACCTTAAAGGTGATTCAAAATAGTCTTTTGTGGTATTATCCCATTGTTTGCCACCTTAGCTCAGTTGGTAGAGCAACGCTTTTGTAAAGCGAAGGTCCCCGGTTCGAGTCCGGGAGGTGGCTCAAAGACTAAACAAAACCTCCGTTTAGAACGGAGGTTTTGTTTCTAGCTTTCTTCTGTGCTAGTAGCTTGTTTATCTTGTTCTTCTTTCCACTCTTTGAGTATTGGTATGGCCTTTTCTATGTCTTCAATGCTCTGGAAACCATAAAATATATTATCGTCAATATAAACAGCCGGAAGCGACTGTTTTATTTCGTTGATAGAGATCAGTGTCTTTACTGCAGGCAAGTCAATGTTGTAATCAAATGAATAAACCCGAAGCTGAGGGAAATCCTCTTTGAGTCGTGTCAGGACATAACCTTGTTTCTGGCATTCATCGCAACTCTCCTTGTAAAAATAGAGTATGAAAACATTCCCCGCCCCGCATTTCTCGTTCACTCTCTTCATAAGCAGGAAGTCTTTTATCTGGAGCAGAGAGTAGTATTTTTTTAAGGCCTCAACCTCCGCATCGTCAGGCCCCCTTGTTTCTTCTGTGAATGACAGCCTCTCTCCTAGGCGGTTTAATTCTTTGGAAAGAATAGTATTGCCGATCTCCTTGCAGGAAAATTCTTCAAGCAGAGACGATTGGACTTCGGAAGAAAGAATGTCCGTTGATATCTGGTCTTGGATAAGTCTGATTTCCGCGACCTTCTTCCTACTTATATAATCGGCCAGAAAAATCGCCGTGATAAAAATTAGCGCAGTTATTACAAGAGCGACTAAGTATCTTCTTATATCCGGGTTTTTCATTTTATTTCCAGCTTATATCTCTCGCGAAAGCGGTGCTATAGAGGGCCTTAGCCAGCCATAAGGGCGCTATAAGTCCATAAAAAAGCAAGAAATAAAAGACATCTCGACCCAAATATACACGCCCATACGTCATTTTTCGACTGATGAAAATTATAGCCAGTGTTCCCAGAAGTATTACTGCCGTGACTATGGCAATTGGATTGATATTGATAAAAAATAAATCAAAAGACGGTATGGACAAGTTAAGACCGGCGGCCTGTATCTGCTCAAACCTCTCGGCTCCCTTGACTGCAGCGTTGACTATCAGCGTTCCGGTGAAATAAAGGGCGATAAATATTGAAACAATTGCCATGGGAAGGATATACATTCCTATATTGCCGAATTTCCTGCGGAATATCATGTGTCTGTAATCAATCATATTGTTCAGAAATCCATAGGTCCATCTTAGTCTCTGTTTATAGAGACTCTTTAGGGTATATGGAGCAACTGTGTAGATGTGCGCATTGTGGGCATTGACTATCTTCATATGGTTACTGTGCATACGAAGAGCGATTTCAAAATCTTCTGTGAAATGAGCGTGCTTATAACCTCCCAATTCATCAAAGACCTGCTTTCTGAATATAGAAAACGGTCCTGGAGTTATATATATTGCGCCTAGAAATGAGAGCATCTTTCTTAGGAATATTCCCCACGAGTATTCAACTTTCTGTATAAGCTGGATTATACTTGTGGGTTCAAAGACTTTTATCGCGGGAGTGACGGCCATTATTTCGGAACTAGTGAAATGGGAAATAATTATTTTCAATGTTTGTTTTTCAACAAACGAATCTGCATCCAGACAACCCACAAACGGCGTGGTTACATATTTCAACCCGAAATTTAGCGCCGAATATTTCCCGCCGTTTTCTTTTTTTAGAATTTCAATTTGTTTATTGTTTCTAAAACGGTTTAGAACATTCTGCGTGTTGTCGGTGCTGCCATCGTCAACGATTATTATGTTTAATTTTTCTTTTGGATAATCAAGATCAAGAATGGATTCAATTGTTTTGGTTATGGTTTGTTCCTCGTTAAAGCAGGGTACAATGACACTGACTGCAGGAAGGTCGGTTGGCATAGGTCTGTCCTCTTCTTGCTTTATTGAATGCCTTCTCTCAAGATAAGTAAGAAGCATGAATATCTCAAAATACAGAGATATAAAAAGCGACAGATATATAATTGTTTGGGCAATGTCGGACATTAGTTTCTTCTAAAACTAAGCGATTATACTATCTATTTGCGCTTTTTTCAATATTTTGCTTTTTTGAAAAAAGGCCAGATTTATATATAATTACCAGCAGTTACCATCAAAATGAAAGAGTACGAAGCTGACACATACGGCCACCTGCATCCTATAAGCCACATTATCAGGCAAACAGCCTATATTTTTTCTCAAATTGGATTTTCTACAGTCAGCGGACCTGAAATAGAAACAGAGTATTATAATTTTGATGCTCTAAACATTCCTGCTCATCACCCGGCTCGTGATATGTGGGACACTTTTTGGCTTAAGCAAACCAACAACCAACAGTCGGCAGCCGATGACGGACTAGCAGGCGGTAAAGATAGCAAGTCATCAGTTGTTGGTAGTAAGTTATTACGAACTCACACCTCGCCGGTACAAGTACGTTTTGCGGAAAAAAACAAACCTCCGATCAGGATTATTGTGCCTGGCAAAACCTTTCGTCACGAAGCGACAGATGCCACCCACGAAGCCCAATTTTTCCAACTTGAAGGTTTATATATTGATACTGATGTGTCGCTAGCGAATTTAAAATTCGTTCTTGAGTTTTACCTTGAGAAGTTGTTTGGCTCCAAAACCGATATCAGATTCAGGCCGAGTTTTTTCCCGTTTGTCGAACCGGGCGTTGAAATTGACATGTCCTGTTTCAAATGCGGCGGGAGTGGTTGTCCTACATGCAAACAATCTGGTTGGATTGAAATAATGGGGGCAGGAATGGTGCATCCTAAGGTCTTAAGTAACATGGGCATTCATCCAAAGAGATTCAGCGGTTTTGCCTTCGGCGGCGGTATAGACAGACTGGCAATGCTTAAATTCGGGATAGGTGATATAAGATCGCTTTATACGGGCGATTTGCGGCTTATAAATCAGTTTTAGTCCGGCAATTAAAAGAACATGCTTATCAGTTATAAATGGCTAGAGAGGTACTTTGATGAAAAACTGCCGGAAGCGGAAAAAATTTCCAGTGCGCTCACAATGCATTCCTTTGAGGTTGAATCTTTTGAAGCTGTTGAAGGAGATACGGTTTTCAACATCAAAATTTTACCTGACCGTGCCCATGACTGTCTGTCGCACAGAGGTATTGCCAGAGAGATATCGGTAATTCTCGGTACGAGGCTTAACAAGGAAGAGTATGAACTCAAGCCGCTGTCAGGTATCCCAGAATCCAAGAAAGTCACAATTAATTACATTGACCAAAAAATCTGTCCGCGTTTCTCAGCGCTTGTCATTGAAAATATAAAAATAAAAGAAAGCCCAGGATGGCTTCGTGAAATCCTCAAATCCATAGGCCAGAAATCAATAAACAACGTAGTTGATATAACCAATTACGTGATGTTTTCAATGGGACAACCGCTTCATGCATATGACTTAAGTCGCCTTAATCAAAAAGATGGGGTGATTGATTTCGGGGTAAGAATGAGTCAAAAAGGAGAAAAACTTATAACCTTGGACGGCAAGGAGTATGAAATGCCTGGAGGGTTGCTAGTTATAGAAAACGAAGGCGCTGTGGGTATTGCTGGAATAAAGGGTGGCAATTCAAGCAGAATAGATGAAAATACAAAATCAATTGTGATTGAGGCGGCAAATTTTAATCCAGTAGCGGTCAGAAAATCATCTAAAGCTATAGGTTTGAGGACTGATGCCTCAATCAGGTTTGAAAATGATATATCTCCAAAACTTACACTCCGCGCTCTTGAAATGGCCAGGGGGCTTGTTTTAGAGCTCGCAAGCACAAAAGATACGATTATTGAAGGATTTGCCGATTTTTACCCCATTAGGAGGTCGGACTACAAGGTTGGAGTATCTCTGGAAGAAATTAAAAAAATTACCGGTATTGATTTTGATGATAAAGAAATTAAAAAAATTTTAGATCGAGCACTGCTGAAATATGAGGTAATCAATCCTCGTGATGTTATTGTGTCTCTTGCGAAAGAAAATCTAGGCAAACCATATAAATACGGCGCAAGCGTGACTGCTGATGCACCAAACGCTTTTGACTGTTCCTCGTTTATTTCTTGGCTTTATGCCCAGGCTGGTATTTCTATACCAAGAATTTCCATAGACCAATATATTTACGGAGCAGAAATTTCCAGAGAAAAAACCAAGCCTGGGGATTTAGTTTTTTGTAATACGCACAGAGACAACAGGGGTGTTTTTCATCGTAAGTCCATAGAGTTTTTACCTGGAACTGAGGTTACTAAACCAGTTGATCATGACGGTATTTACCTTGGTAATGGCGAAGTTGCACATTCTACTGAAATTAAAGGAAAGATAATTGTTGAACTTTTAGATGAAAGTGATTCTTTTAAGGATATAGTTGGGTTCAGAAGGGTTAAAGAAATTGATAAAGATAGATATGTTATTTCCGTTCCTTTCGAAAGACTTGACTTGAGGCAACCCGCAGATCTTATAGAAGAAATTGCAAGAATCTATGGGTACGAAAATATAAAGCCAAAAAAACTGGAAGAAACTTCAGCAGAAGTTTTTACTGATAAAAATTCATATTATGCAGATTTGATGAAAGACATTTTAATTGGCGAAGGTTTCTCGGAAATCATAAGTTATTCTTTTAAAAATAATGGCAAAATTGAACTCCTTAACCCGATTGCTTCTGATAAGGGCTTTCTCAGGGCGGATTTAAAAAACTCTATGCACGACCTGCTTGAATTTAATTTCAGTAATGCTGAACTCCTTGGCTTGACGGAAGTTAAAGTATTTGAAGTTGGCACCATTTTTAACAGCAAAGCGGAACACCTATCCTTGGCTGTGGCTGTAAAGAATAATGAAAAACAAAAGGTGGTTGATGAAGCAGTACGAGCGGTTATATCAAAAATTAGTGATGATTTGAAGATTGACTTAATGAAATTTGGCGTTATTGAAGGCGGTATATACGAAGGCGATTTTGAAAAAGCAATAAAGAATTTGCCTGAGCCGAAAGAAGTAATTAAATTTGAATCAAGACCAAATCTCAAATTTAAAACCCCGTCAGTATACCCCTTTGTCTTGAGAGATGTGGCGGTTTTTGTGCCAAACGGAATTTCGGCGGATGAAGTTTTTGCTATTATAAAAAAAGAAGGCGGCAATTTACTTACACGTGTCAGACTTTTTGATGTATTTGAAAAAACAACAGAAGATGGTGAAAAGAAAATCTCGTACGCTTTTAGACTTGTCTTTCAGTCCCAAAGCAGGACTTTAACAGATGAAGAAATGAACACAATAATGGAGAGAATTAATAAGGCAGTCAATGCCAAGTTAAACTGGCAAGTGAGGTAATATATGATTTTAGACGTACCATATTATTCACAATATAACGACGTGGAGTCGATTAATTGGCAGGATAAGGCGTGCACTATGACCTGCCTCAAAATGGCGCTGGATTTTAAAACCAAAACCGATATGCCGTCTATTAACGAGCTTATTACCGAAGGCCACGCTATTGGCGGTTACGGAGAGTACGGGTGGACGCACCAGGCGATAGTTCTCCTGTCACATAACTATGGGATACCCGCCTATCAGGAAGAGTTTCGTTCGGTATTTGTTGATGTACAGGAAAAGACTTTCGTTCCGAGTAAATTTGAATCAGAGATATTGAATGAAGGCATCGTTCGTCTGAAGAAAGGAATAGACGAAATGCGCCTGCCGATAGTCTCTGTTAGAAGAAATTGGGAGCAAAATGGTACTTTCCATTCAATTATTATTATTGGTTATGAGCTGAAAGACCGCGAAATATCCGGTTTTTACTACCACGATCCGGATACAAAAAATGAAGAAAAAAGGAAACAATTTATTCCACTTGATAAATTTACTTCCAACTGGAGAAAAATGGCTATATTTATAGGTTAAATAGTGCACAAAAAGCTTTCATTTTTGGGTCTTTTGTGCTAATATTAAGTATATAAATCATAGTCTTTTTGGGGAGACAATCCGTCCAAAAAGCGGATTGTTATCTGTTTATGGCAAGAGAAAAATCAGTAAAAAGGGGTCCTGCTAAAAACGGCTATACAGCCGAGGACATTACAGTCCTTGAGGGATTGGAGCCGGTTCGCAAGAGGCCGGGAATGTATATCGGAACAACCGGACCTGATGGACTCCACCACCTTATAACGGAAATTTTTGACAATGCCCGCGATGAGGCGATGGGGGGATTTGCCAACAATATTGAGGTTGTTTTACTGCCGGGCAACAGAGTAAGAGTCGTAGACAATGGCAGAGGCATTCCTATAGATATCCATAAGCAGACTAAAGTTTCCGCCCTGGAAACTATAATGACAACTCTTCATGCCGGTGGAAAATTTGGCGGAGGCAGCTATAAGGTTTCTGGTGGTCTTCATGGAGTCGGCGCATCGGTAGTTAATGCACTTTCGGACTATATGAAAGTGTTGGTTCACAGGGATGGCGGTTTGTATATACAGGAATATTCCGCAGGCAAAAGGAAAGCCGCTGTCAAAAAAATAGGCAGTTCAAAATTAACAGGAACAATTGTTGTCTTTGAGCCGGACCCTAAAATCTTTCCAGAAATAAAATTTGATTACGGTCGTGTAGTCAGTCATATGCGCCAGCAGGCCTACTTGGTAAAGGGGCTTCGCATTTCTGTTATTGATGCGCGTTCTGTTCCAGAAAAGGAACTTGAGAAAGAGACTTTTTGGATCAGAGACCTACACATTGAGGCGTCGAACAACTCATTTTATTTTGAGGGGGGCCTTCTTTCCTTGGTCAAATTTTACAATCAAACCCAAAAACCAATCCACAAAAACATCTTCTACACCGAGAAAAAAATAAATGAGTACGAGTCGGTAGAAGTAGCGCTGCAGTATGTAGACGACATATCTTCCAGGGTTGTTCCATTTGCAAACAACGTTTATAACACCGAGGGCGGGACTCATGTTACGGGCTTCAAAACCGCTTTGACTAGAACACTCAATGCTTATGCGCGAAAAAGCAATTCAGTAAAGGAAAGCGAAGACAATTTCACAGGAGATGACGTCTTAGAGGGCCTGACCGCCGTTATTTCAGTGAAATTGCGTGAAATTCAATTTGAAGGGCAGACGAAGGCTAAGTTGGGCACCGTGGAAGCTAGAGGAATGGTTGAAGCGGTTTTTGGCGACGGATTCGCGGCATTTCTTGAAGAAAATCCCGATGATGCCAAGGCGATGATAGGGAAAGTCGTTTTGGCTCTTAAGGCCCGCAAAGCGGCCAAAGCGGCCAAAGAGTCAGTTCTTCGTAAGGGAGCGCTTGAGGGAATGACTTTGCCGGGGAAACTTGCTGATTGCCAAAGTAAATCAGCTGAAGAGTCGGAACTTTTCATTGTTGAGGGAGATTCAGCCGGCGGTACTGCAAAAATGGGCAGAGACAGGCGCATCCAGGCGATACTTCCTTTGCGTGGCAAAATTCTTAACATCGAACGAGCCCGTTTGGACAAGATGCTTTCTTCCGAACAGATAAAAAATTTAGTAGTTGCTTTCGGCACAGCCATTGGCGATGTCTTTGATATAAGCAAACTACGATATCACAAGATAATCATTGCGACAGATGCCGATGTTGACGGTGCCCATATCAGAACTCTTTTATTGACCTTGCTTTATCGATTTTTCCGACCATTAGTTGATAATGGTCATGTTTATATTGCCCAGCCGCCTCTTTATAAAATAAAGAAGGGTAAAGAGATTTTCTATGCTTATACCGATGAAGAGAAAATAAATATTGTAGGGGCAGATATTACACCTGAAGATACTATTGAAGGTGGCGAAGAAGTTGATATTGAACAAGGAGAGGAAAGTGAAGAAATAGGAGAAAAAGACACTAAAACAAAAGTTGCCAAAGTGTCTATTCAGAGATACAAGGGTTTGGGTGAGATGAATTCGGAGGAGCTTTGGGAAACCACTATGGATCCGGCTCGAAGAATTCTAAAACAAATCACGGTTCTAGACGCTCAAGAAGCTGACAGGATATTTGATATATTGATGGGAACTGATGTCCCAGCCCGCAAGTCTTTTATTCAGACAAACGCCAAAACAGCAAATTTGGATATATAAAATATCAACTTTGCTATTGATGCTTCAAATCTCTTAAAACTACAATTGCAGAGATTAAGCTCAGCAGGAATATTGTTGAACCGAAGAAACAAGGAGTAAGAAATGGATTGGTGATAAGCTGTCCGGAGCAACCTATAACTTCTGTAGTCTGAGCTCCGTAAAATCTCAGCAACTCCAAAGTCATATTGGTCCAAGCAAAAATGTTTCCAGCTACAAGTAAAATTAAAAGCCTTTTAATATTTTTTATTTGCGCAGGTAACTCTTTTTTGCCGATTTTTATAACCCAGATAAGAGCTATGAGAAATGCTATAGCGCCATAGAAGCACGGGGTGGTTACCGGATTTGGAGTAAAACAGTCTTGTATCTTAAATATAGTGCCTTCTATTTTCGCGAACCTTAAAAAGTCATTTGCGACAGAAAGCCAAGCGAAAACTGTGCCTGCTAAAAGCGGTAAAAATATAATTCTATATGTTTGTTTTTCCATATTGATTATTGCTAGTAACTAGGACTTTATTTTTTGCCCGGTTCAATAAAAGTGAAAAAGTCAACATCCAAATTGACGAAAGTATTTCAATTAGTAGTGGTAGAGTATCTATTTTAAAACGCATTGTTAAAAAAACTAGAACTGCAAGAAGCGTAGCAATCATGGCTGTAACAAGTGGCATTTTTTTGCTGTTTAGTTCCGCAAACATCTTCTCAAAAGCAGTTAGGAATCTTTTTGAAATGTCCTGGAAAATAAAAAATAGAATTAATACAGAGATTGTATAAAATGTAACAGGATCAGATTTTCCTGGTGATGACCCAAATATCACCATAACCATTATAACAGTAAGTATTAGAAAAATACCTATAAGAACAGTAAAAAAAGACTTAATACATGTAACCAACCAAATTGATATGGATCCATTTGGACTTTTATTAGGAGTTATTTTTTGCAAATACTTAATGAAGATCGTGGAAATTATAATAAAAAATACAAAACTTGTAGGAATTAATGATAATATTGGGACAGGTAGAAAAGTAATTTCAGGCATTGACATTATTGTAGGGGGTGTGGGTTTATTATAATTTATTATGAATATTGGAAGAGTTGAAATAATGATCCCCAATAACGAACAAAGCAAAGCAACTATTAAAAACCCGTGTTTTATAAGAAAAGAGTTTTTCATATTATTTTCTATTGTTAATTTCTTCTTTGATTTGGCTGACAAAATCTTCTAGTTTCAAAGAACCGATATTACCTTTGTCTCTGCTTTCAACTGAAACATTTTTGTTTTCAATTTCTTTATCTCCGATAACGATCCAGTAAGGGATTTTTTGCATCTTAACTCCGCGGACTTTCTTGCCAACGCTCTCATCTGAATTATCCAGTTCTGCCCTGATATTCTCTGCCATTAAGCTTTTTACCACCATCTGAACGTATTCTCTATGCTTTTCTCCCACTGACAAAACCTTTACCTGCACCGGGGAGAGCCAGATCGGAAACGCCCCAGCGTAATGCTCAATTAAAAAACCAATAAAACGCTCATGAGTTCCCAAGGGCGCGCGGTGAATGCACACAGGGGTCTTATCCTTTCCGTCTTTGTCGGTGTAAACTAGACCAAAACGACGAGGTTGGGCGAAATCAACTTGGTTGGTCGCCAATGTAAACTCGCGTCCAATAGCACTCCATACCTGCACATCAATTTTAGGTCCGTAAAATGCAGCTTCATTTGGCACTTCAACAAACGGGATCTTGGATTCAATTAGAGTTTTGCGCACCATATCTTCTGTTTTTTTCCATAACTCTGGTTCGTCGACATACTTTTGGCCAAGATGTTTTGGGTCGTGGGTTGAGAAACGCATCAAATATTTTTTTATACCGAAAATCTGAAAGTAATTTATGTACATATCATTAACAGCTCTGAATTCGCTCGGAAATTGTTCCTCGGTGCAGTACATATGCGCATCATTCATCTGCAAAAATCTAACACGCATAAGCCCGAATAATTCTCCGGATTTCTCGTTTCGATATACCGTTCCGTATTCTGCGAGCCGCAGGGGCAAGTCGCGGTAGCTTCTCGATTCAGAAGCGAAAATCTTGTGATGATGAGGGCAGTTCATTGCTCTGAGATAATACCTGCCGCCCTCGCATTCCATAGGCGGATACATACTTTCCTGGTAATAGGGAAGATGCCCGCTTTTTATGTACATTGATTCTTTTGCGATATGGGGGGTTCTTACCCTTTTATATCCAGCCTTAAACTCAGTTTCACTTGCCAACTTCTCAAGTTCCTCAATTATGACAGCTCCATTAGGAAGCCAAAGAGGCAGACCAGGTCCGACGTCGTCATCAAATGTAAAAATTTTCAGTTCTTTGCCAAGTTTCCTGTGATCTCTTTTCTCAGCTTCTTCTTGCTGTTTTATATAATCTTCAAGTTCTTTTTTATCATTGAAAGCCAATCCGTATATTCGGGTGAGCATTTGGTTTTTTTCATCTCCCCGCCAATAGGCGCCGGCAATCTTGTCTAGTTTGAAAGAATCAGGTTTTATGTTTTTTGCGCTTTTTATATGTCCGCCTCGGCAGAGGTCGGTGAATTTACCCGAGGTGTAGAGCGTTATCTTTTCTCCCTTTCCCGCTATTTCATTGATAAGTTCTTTTTTATAAGGGTTATCTTTGTACAGAATCAGCGCTTCTTCTTGGGTTGTCTCGCGTCCTTCAAACTTGTCCCAAGTCTTGAGGATGTCCCTCATTTTTTTCTCAATTACAGGTAATTCGCTGTCAGTTATTTTTCGGTCTTTGAAATCAAAGTCGTAATAAAAGCCGTTTTCAATCGCCGGCCCTAATGTAGGGAGTGCGTTTGGGTAAACTTCTAAAACAGCCGCAGCAAGCAAGTGGGAAAGGGAATGTCTTAAAACCCCGATATCTTCATCTTTAGTCATATCTAAATATTACACCGAAACATGGCTTATAAAAAGGTTATTTTAGGGTAATTTTTGCTTGACAGAATTATATAAAATATGCTATAATTAAACATAGATAAGGGACTGTTAAATGACCCGCCTAGTATCCGTCAGCTGACGGAGAACGGCGGGTTTCGTTTTTTCACATTTACGAACAACGCATAAAAAACGCTATAGCGTTTTTTATGCGTTGTTGTGCGGTTTTAAAAAATTCTTATTTTCTCAGCGATTATTGAAATAGAATTGTTTCTCTTTGAAACAGAGCCGACGACTACCACGCAATTTTCGGGTTTTATTACCTCTTTAAATTCATTTAGAACTCTGGGAAAAACCACTACTTCCATAGAATCTGATAAATCAGCTATACGAACAAACATCATTTTCTCATTTCCTTTCGTAATTACTTCGCGCGCATCTTCAATAATTCCGGCTACTGTTGCTCGAAGGCCTTCGGGGAACTCCTTTTTTATTCTGGCGATATTTACACTCCGTTCTTCAAGTTTACTCTTGTACTGGTTGAGCGGATGGCCTGAAATATAAAGTCCCAAGAGTTCCTTTTCCCATACCAGTTTGTCTTTTTCTGTCGCTGGTTTTGATTTGGATAGGGTCAACCTTGAAGTTTGTGAATTTTCAGACATCAAGCCAAACAAAGAATCTTGAGCTTTTACACCTTGGGCGCTTTCTTTGTGAAAAGTAAGCAAAGTTTCGAGATTTTGGAGCATCTGTCCTCTTTCGCCAAACTCTTCCAGCGCTCCCGCTTTGATAAGCGATTCAAGAGATTTTTTGTTCAAGTTTCTGTCTCCCACCCTCTCCAAGAAATCGGCAAGAGATGTGTATTTTCCGCCTTCTTTTCTTTCTCTAACAATTGATTGCGAAATTCCCTCGCCGAAGTTCTTTATCGTAGCAAGCCCGAATCTGATTTTGTCGGGGCTTCCAGCTCCTCTGACTACCGAAAACCCGCGGAAACTTTCATTGGCGCTTGGCGGCATAACAGGAATATTCATTCTTTTGCACTCTGATATTATCTCACCGACTTTTTCTACATCTCCGGAGTCGGCAGTGAGTACGGCTGACATATAGATAGCAGGGTAATTCGCTTTAAAATAAGCGGTTTGATAAGCAACCCGCCCATAACTTGCGGCGTGTGCTTTGTTGAATCCATAAGCGGCAAATGGTTCTATCCAAGTCCAGAGCTCCACAGCTTTTTTGTGTGGCCAATTGCTGTGGGAGATACAACCGTCTATAAATTTTTCCTTTTGTGCCACCATTTCTTTAGGAATTTTCTTGCCGACCGCCTTTCTGAATTTGTCCACCTCTCCCCAGGTATATCCGGCTATGTCTTTGGCAATAAGAAGAAGGTCGTCTTGATAAACAAGGACCCCGTATGTTCTCTCAAGTATTGGTGCAAGTGCCATATCAAGATATTTTATTAAAGATGGGTTGTGCTTCCTCTTTATAAATTCTGGAATAAACTGCATTGGTCCCGGGCGATAAAGAGCAACCATCGCATTTATATCATGGATCGTTGAAGGTTTGAGTTCCATCAGGAATTTCGTCATTGCTTCACCGTTGAGCTGGAACAATCCTTCTGTTTCTCCGCGGGCAAGTATGCTGAATGTTTTCGGATCATCAAGCGGGATATTTTCTGGGTCAATGAGTTTTTCTTCGATTGCCCTTATGCGGTCTACGGTATCAGCAAGTATTGATAGATTTTTTAGTCCCAGAAAGTCAAATTTAAGCAAGCCAGCATCTTCTACGCTGTACATATCGTATTGAGTAATGATTTTCCTTTCACCTTTTGGGTCGTACTGGAGCGGAACATAATCGGTAATATCAGTCGGCGAGATAATCACGCCAGCTGCGTGGACGGAAATGTGCCTGGCGCACCCCTCAATTTTCCTCGCCATGTCTATTACTTCTCTGACGTCGTCCTCCTTTTGGTATATATCTTTAAGCTCGGGGATCATCTCAAAAGCCCTATCAATTGTCATAGGGAAGCCTTGGGAACCAAAGGGCATAAGTCTGGCGATACGGTCGCCCGTGCTGTAAGGATAACCCAGCGCTCTAGCAACGTCTCTCACTGCTCCCCGGGCCATCATAGTTCCAAATGTTCCGATCTGGGCAACCTTATCTGCGCCATATTTTTGCCTGGCGTATTCAATCATTTCGTCACGCCTGTTGTCAGCGAAATCCATATCAATATCTGGGGGTGACGGTCTTTCCGGGTTGAGAAATCGTTCAAACGGCAAACCGTATTCTATAGGATTTACATTTGTAATCCCGGCAAGATAAGTGACCATTGACCCGGCAACTGACCCCCTAATGTTTGTGAGGATTCCATTTTCATGCGCATACCTTAGCAAGTCACCGACAACCAGGAAATATGGAGCATAGCCCTTATCGTTTATGATTTTCAATTCATATTCTATTCTTTCTTCAACTTCTTTGGTTTTTTTCAGACCTCTTTTGTCTAGGCCTTCACAAACCAATCGCCTTAATTCTTTGTCCGGGGAAAGACCACTTTCAACTTTGAAATCAGGGAAAACCCAGGAACCGAATTTCAACTCGAGATTACAGCTCCCAACTATCTCGTCGACTGACGATAGGGCTTCGGGAATATTTTTAAAAGCTTCAGTCATCTGTTCTCTGTCTCTGAATGAAAAGTCCTTCTCTTCTTCGTCAAACTCATGTCGCCCCCTGTCGGAATTTGTTTGCACCGACATCAAAGTCTGCCAAGCTTTCTTATCTTCGGGATTTATATAAAAAATATCTTGAGCAGCGACAACCTTTATGTTTTCTTTTTTTGCAAATTCCAAAAGTTCTTTCATAAGTTCAGCATGACCGGGAATTTCTGGGTGGTAAGTTAATTCAATGAAGAAATTTTTTCTACCAAAAATATTTTTGTACCGGTCAGCAATATCAGTCGCTTTTTTTCTATCCTTGTTGCGCAGAGCTTTGGCGATTTCTCCGGAGTTGGAAGGTGATATGGCCGTTAGTCCTTCGGAGTATTTCTCCAGTAGCTCTTTATCAATTCTCGGCTTGTAATAAAATCCTTCCAAGTGCGATAAGCTGGTGAGTTTTATTAGGTTTTTATAACCTGTCTCGTCCCGCGCCAACAATATCAATCTGAATCTTGTATTGTCTACACCGGCCTGCTTGTCGTGTCTTGTTCGCAACGCAACATAAGCATCCACTCCTATTATCGGTTTGATGTCGTTCTTTTTGCACTCCTGGAAAAATTCAATCGCTCCGTATAGATTCCCGTTGTCAGTCAAAGCCAGCGCTTTCATGCCAAATTTTTTTGCCGCAGAAACCAATTCCGGTATTTTAGGCAAAGCGCCCAAGAGACTATAGTGGCTATGGGTATGGAGATGAGAGAAGGAAGACATGCCCAGATATAATATCAGGTAAAGCGGCGGAAACAGCGCTTCTTCGTGGAAATCTAATTGACAGAGAGAGCTTATGGCATCTATCATGTATGTATGTCAAACTCTCTGCCAAAAAAAGAAGAAAAAAACAGGGGTTTCAGCCTAGTTGAATTGCTTGTGGTTGTTGGAATAATCGCGATTTTGATTTCTGTGGTAATAGTCGGGTCGCAAACTGTCCGTTCGCGAGGCAGGGACGCGCAGGTTAGGTCGGACGTTTCAACGATCATTTTGGCGTTTGAGAGATTCAGGAATAACAGTGCCGATAGTCCTAACTATAGATATCCTGGAGTTTATAACCAAGTCCAATGTTTGAAAGCAAGCGGTACATGCTGGGGTGGAGCATATAACGGCAATTCAACAATTAGCGCCAATCTGGCGAACTATCTCTCTACTATACCTACACCTCCCGGCACCAAGTCTGGTGAGTTGAGGCATGATGCCTACCTGTTTTACTCAGGCAGTTCCGATCCGTTCGGTTTGGGAATCGGCAATGGTAGTTGGCTGGTGTGGCCCCAGGAGAAACCTATTCCTGACTGTAAGGGTTTAGCAAGACAAGAAAGCGATGGAATATACTACTGCTATCAGCTACTTCGTTAGAAGACTGGAAGAACTTAAAGTTCCAAACCAAAAATGAAAGTCAGATACATTGTGGGAGTTGATGAGGCGGGCAGGGGGCCTCTGGCCGGCCCCGTCTCTGTTGGCGTTGTGGCGATTCCAGTCAAATTGTCAAAAAATTATAAAAATATAAAAAACAGCAAACTGTTGTCCAAAAAAAGAAGGGAGGAATGGTTTTCTGTCTTAAAAAAAGAGAGAAAAGAAGGGAAACTAAACTGGGGTGTCTCCACGGTCAGTCATTTGATTGTTGATAGGGACGGTATTTCCAGAGCCGTAAGGGTGGCTATCAGAAGAAGTTTGAAAAAAATTGATGTTGAACCGAAGGAATGCAGGATTCTTCTTGACGGCGGGCTTAAAGCGCCTAAGGAATTTGCATTCCAAGAGACTTTTATAAGAGGCGATGAAAGAATTTCTATAATAGCTCTGGCTTCAATCGTTGCAAAGGTTTATCGAGACAAGAAGATGACCAGACTGGCGAAGGTCTATCCGGAATTTAAGTTTGATATTCACAAGGGCTATGGCACGAAACTCCACAGGAGACTTATAAGAAAATACGGGCCGTCTCCGATACACAGGATTTCTTTTCTGACGCGAATTCTGACTAAGTAACCTACCCGCCATAAGCCTAGTACCATACTTAGCAAAAATAGAAATGGTAGCAGTTTATCCGAATGAAGTAATGCTTTTGACAGCAGGCGATTGACAGGCGAGTTGACATTTGTATATTTTGATATTACTATACTAACAGATTGCACCTCCGGAGAAACATTTGCAAGGAGTCAGCATGGACCTATCAAATGATGAGAAAGGCCGGCGGTTTGGCTTCTTTTACTTTGGTGGTTATCCAGTGAGAGAGGAAGAGAGAATCGCTGGTTTTGGCTGGGAAGGGGAACCCGGTGCCGTAGTTCCAAAGCGCTTTGACGATGAGGCATTCAATGAGCTGCTGGGTGATCCCATAGTTCCGAAGTCTCAGCCACAGAAGAGAATCAGCCAACCACCATCTCCGGCCGAAACAAAGCCCGCTGGGTTTTGGGAAGGGGACGAGCCTATCCGCTAGCCCGGATCTTCGGATGTATGTGCCCCAGCGCGCTTTCGCGCGCTGGGGCATTGCTTTTTACCTGATTTTATATACAATGTGCCTATTATGGTTGTAAGAATGCGTCATACCAGGTCCCATACGAGGAATCGCCGCGCTCATCATGCCTTGAAAGAGCGGGCTTTATCGGCTTGCAGTCATTGTGGCGCTGTTAAGAAAAACCACTTAGTCTGCATGAATTGCGGCTACTACAGGGAGAGGGAAATTATTGACGTTATATCAAGCACGTCAAAAAAAGAAGCAAAGAAAAAGAATAAAAAGGCGGAGGCCGGAGCGGAAGCAAAGGCGGAAGCCAAAGAAGAATCCAAATAGAGAAGAAGTTGTTCTTTAGAACCTTATGGCAAATCGGCACCTCGCAAGATCAGTAGTAATGCAGTCCCTGTTTGAATGGGATTTTAGAGGGTTTGATAAAAAGACGGCCCTAAAAGTCCTTGAAAGGAATGTTGAAGAATTTGCCGCGGGTGAAAACGACATCGATTTCATAGAAAATCTGTACAAAACAGTCTTGGAAAAGCGCAAAGAACTAGACCTCATCATTACCAAAGCCGCACCAGACTGGCCTGTAGAAAAAATATCAATTATTGACCGGAATGTCCTGCGCATCGGGCTTTCCGAGCTTTTATTTGCTGATAGGAAAGAAGTTCCGCCGAAAGTCGCCATAAATGAAGCGATTGAATTGGCAAAAAATTTTGGCGGCGAAACAAGCGGCAAGTTCGTAAACGGAGTTTTAGGCGCCGTGTACAAAGAAATGGGAGAGCCGGGCAAAGATGAAGTTTCAACTAAAAAGAAAAATCCTGATAATATCCCTGATGAAAAAGCCCCCCTTCTTATTTTAGGTGGAGCTGTGGTATATTCTGAAAAAGAAGGCAGAATTTACATAGCTTTGGTTCATGACGTATTTGGCCATTGGACCTTGTCTAAGGGTAAACTCGAAGATAATGAAGATATAAAAGCTGGTACTATTCGTGAGATAAAAGAAGAATTAGGACTCGATATTGAGATAGAACAAGAATTAGGCGTAAACGAATACATTGCCTATCACCCTGAACACGGAAAACTACGCAAGAGGGTGTATTACTTTTTAGCAAGGTCGCAGTACGCAGAAATGATTTTGGAGAAAGAAGGCGGTCTTGATAATGCCAAATGGTTTTCCTTGGACCAGATCGCCGAACTCAACTTTTATGACGATGTTTTGCCGCTTGTAACCAAGGCAGTCATGATACTTGCCAGAGCGCAGCAGAATAAAAAATAAAATGGACTTTTCTTTGTTTGAAAACAAAATAGGCATAAATTTCAAAGATAAAAACCTGCTTAAACAGGCATTTGTCCACCGTTCGTATCTAAATGAAAACCGCGATTTTCCCCTAGGACACAACGAAAGGCTAGAGTTTCTGGGCGACGCGGTCTTGGAGCTTGTGGTAACGGAGGATCTGTACAGCCGTTTTCCCGAAAAGAATGAGGGAGAGATGACCAGTCTTCGCTCGGCCCTTGTCAACGCGAACACTCTCCATCTGGTCGCCAACAATCTCGGGGTCAATGGCTTTTTACTTCTTTCTCGCGGGGAGTCCAAAGACACCGGCCGGGCCAGACAATATATTCTGGCAAACACCATTGAATCCATAATTGGCTCTATCTATATGGACCAAGGATACGAAGCGGCCAAGAAATTCGTCCACGACCACATCACCCCATTGATTGAGGCGATAATTTCGGAAGGCAGTTTTATGGACGCCAAGAGCACGTTCCAGGAAAAATCTCAAGACGAATACGGCATAACTCCCGTCTATAAGACGATTAAAGAATCAGGCCCGGATCATGACAAGAAGTTTACCATTGGCGTTTTCATAGGCGATCAGCCCATTGCTTCGGGAGAAGGCGACTCAAAACAAGACGCCGAACAAGAAGCAGCCAGAAAAGCTTTGAAAAAAAAGAACTGGATGTAGGGACAGTCAGGGAAGTTTATAAGCTGTTAATTTATCAAATTTTATAAATTGGGTAAGTTGAGATGTTGTTAAAATCTGTAGAATTATCCGGTTTTAAATCATTCGCTAAAAAAAGCGCATTCCAATTTACTTCCGCCATCTCAGCGATAGTAGGTCCTAACGGTTCCGGCAAAAGCAATGTAGCCGAAGCTTTTCGTTTCGTTTTGGGAGAGCAATCAATAAAGTCACTGCGCGGCAAGCGCGGAGAAGATTTAATTTGGAACGGAGGCAAAGATGCGCCAAGATCAAATAGGGCAGATGTGAAAGTCATCTTTGATAACAGCAGGCGATTCCTGAATATTGATTTTGATGAAGTGTCAATTGAACGTGTCGTGAACAGGGACTCAAGCAATGAGTATTTTATCAATGGCAGCCAAGTTCGGCTCAAAGATATAGTAGAACTTTTAGCTCATGCCCATATCGGTTCCTCCGGACACCACATTATTTCTCAAGGCGAGGCAGACAGAATCTTGGGCAGTTCAATGAAGGAGCGCAGGGAAATGATTGAAGATGCGCTAGGTCTAAAGATATATCAATACAAAAGACAGGAGAGTGAGCGCAAGCTTGAGAAAACCTTAAGCAATCTTGTCCAAGTTGAATCCTTAAGAAGAGAAGTGGCTCCCCACTTACGTTTTCTTAAAAAACAGGTGGAAAAGCTGGAAAGAATTGAACAGTTGAAAGAGAATCTCAAAGTCAAGGCGTTAGAATATCTAAAACGGGAGGAAATTTATCTTTCAAACGAGGAGAAGAGCATTGAGGGAGCAAGAAAACCCCTTGAAGACGAGTTCAAAACTTGCGGAGAGGAGCTCAATTCGGCTAAGGAAGCTCTTGAGAAATCATCAGGCAAGGATAAAAAAAGCGATGAGCTTATCTCTCTTGAGAAAAAAATCAAAGAAGCGAGGGAAAAATCTGAAGGAATAATACAAAAGGTAGGGAAACTTGAAGGCCGTATTGTTGCGGAAGAGGAGATTTTAAATAAACAGAAGGAGATCGCCCTCTCTAGCGAACATAAGACAGTGCCTTTGGTTGAGGTTGAAAATCTGGTTAAGGAAGCGGAAGGAAGCATTGAAGAAGCTGAAAAAGCGGGAGGCCTTGAAACTTTCAAAGCAGTGCTCTTCTCGCTTCGGCAGATGCTTCGTTCCTTTATTGAAAACAAAAAAGGCCAGACTGACAGCAGGATTATACAGGATACAGAACGAAAGATTCAGGAGTTTAAACATCTAAAAGACGAAGCCGATAATAATCTGGCGGGTATAAAAAAGATCGAAGAGGAGCTGTACCGTCAGTACGAAAGTCTAAGAAAGGAGATTGAAACGGCCAAAGATTCAAGCCGAGATGCGGAAAAGAAAATGTTTGAAATAATGTCGCGGCAGAAAGAGATAAGTGCGGAACTCAATGTTTTGAGAGAAAGAGCCAGGCGTCTGACGTCGGAGAGTGAGGAGTTTAAGCGCGAAATTGCCGAAATTGCCGCTCTGGCCGGCAGAGAAATACTTGAGTACAAATCTTTCAGCGTTGATTCTTCTGATGAAAATAGAGAGAAACAGGAAGAGAGAAAAAGAGAAATAGAAAAATTTAAAATCCGCCTTGAGGATTCTGGACTTTTGGGCGGCGAAGACGTAATGAAGGAATTTAAGGAAACCAGCGAAAGAGACTCTTTCTTGGAAAAAGAGATAAATGACTTGAGGGATTCGGCCGAATCCCTCAAGAAACTAATTGTTGACTTAGGCGAACAGCTTGACCGCGAGTTTAAGGAGGGAATTGAGAAGATAAATAAGGAATTTCAGAACCTGTTTGCTCTAATGTTTAACGGTGGCTCGGCTTCCCTTAAGCTTATCAAAGCGCAAAAAAGGATAAAAAAGGAAACCGATGATCTGGAGCTTCCGACTGATAATGTGGAATCGGAGGAGAAAGAAGAGTTTGAAGAGGGAATTGACATTGACGTGGTGCTTCCTAGAAAGAAAATAAAAGGGCTGATGATGCTCTCCGGCGGCGAGAGGGCGCTTACCTCCATAGCGCTTCTCTTCGCGATGTCTCAAGTCAACCCGCCGCCTTTTATTATTCTTGATGAAACGGATGCGGCGCTTGATGAAGCCAACTCCAAAAAATACGGCGATATGATAGAGGATCTCTCAAAATCTTCCCAGCTTATTCTCATAACCCACAACAGGGAAACAATGTCGCGCGCCGGCGTTATCTACGGAGTAACAATGGATTCAGGCGGCGTATCAAAAACTCTTTCAATCCAATTTGACGAGGCCACAGCAGTCGCAAAATAATTTGTGACACGCTATTAGGCATAAGCGATAAGCGTTGTGAAATAGCATTTTGCAATGGGGGCTTATAGTTTACCGTTTTCTCACTCGTTTAAATATTGTGTAGTAATAGCTATTTGGTTTAGTTTATCAACTATATCCCTTATTCGCGCGAATAAGGGATATAGTTGGGAGTGGTTTTAAATTAAAGTAAATTAAGGCGAAAACATCTAGATATAATTGTATTTATCAGCTGATGGAAACATTTCGTATTCTATTTGATATTTTGCGCAAAATATCAAATAGAATGCTGGATTAGCGAGTAATAGTTAACGTTAAATTTTTTAAGCACAAACCCTGACGTAACAAGTCCCGTTACGTCAGGGTGGCCACGGGGGTCAGTTCACAGTTCCATACATGCTCTGATGAACTTCTCAGTGATTGCGTACCGTCCGTCGGTGAACAATACGAGGTATGGCGGTGCATCCGTCCACTCTTCTCTGTTGGCCTGCTTGAGACTTGCATCGTCGTACCACACTCCGGACAGTCCGAAAAACATCAAGTCTGGGTCCCAACCTTGAGAGTTGTAGAACTCAACCAGCTCCCGAATCGTAAATCTGGTCCACTCTCCACGTGATCTGAAGAAAAGGAGCAGTTTGGCGGCGGCGACCTCAACCTCATGCTTGCCAAACCTCCCTACCGCGAGCCCTCTCATCTCGATTTGCAATGGAGTTGACAGTTTGAGGGCGGCCGCGTCCGAATTGCTCCATACCTCTTGGGTGGTCATTTTCCAGCCTCCTGTTTTCTGTGGTTGTACTTCCAAAGCAAAGACTATCACTGGCAGAGTAGTGTGTCAAAAGCCGAAACTCCTGATGTATAAGTATGTTGAAAGAAACCTAAAATCTACACAAAAACAAAACCCCGACGTAATTACGTATGTAATTACGTCGGGGGGCAGAACTGTTTCAGTTGTCAGGGTGAGCGGGCTAACCCAACGATCCTCGGGCGATTTCTCTGTTGGAGTACTTCTTCTGGCCGGTGACTTCAACGTATCTCCTACCGAGGTGCTCGGGGAAATGAACCATCTCGTTCATGTCCTCAAGCTCAACCTCAAGGATGACCAGCCAGTCCACGGGCTCCAAATACTTATCCAGTTCGAATGTGTGGCCCATGTATTCAAACGTATAGCGGATCTTTCGGATGGTGGCGCTATCAAGGTCCCTTTCTTTCAGAAAAAGAGAGTACTCTTCGGCGCTGATTTCCAACTCTTCCTCTTGGCGAATGCCTGTCTTGCCCGCCGGCTTCTTGGTTGTATAGAAGAATCTCGTGGAACCTGCGGTGATGACCTTTCTGACGCGCCTTTCAGCGCCGGAATCGTCCGTGAGGTAGGTCTGCTCTATCTCTCTTACGGATGCGTCCTCCGGAATCATGAACGGGCTGAAGTCCGATACGCGAAACTTCCTCTCAATCTCAAGCTTGTTTGCCATTGCAGTTCTCCTGTGGAGGAAGGAACTATACCAACGTCTATATTACATTCTTAATTTTTTTGATCAAACTACACAAAAACAAAATCCAGTGTTCTTTTGTCCAGGTCGGCATCAACGAGTTTCACTCTTACTTTGTCTCCAAGCGTAAACTTCCTTTTTAATTTTGTGCCAACGATAGCGTAATTTTCTCTTTGGAGTTCATAAAAATCATCAGTCATATCTCTCATTCTGACCATTCCTTCCGCTTTGGTTTCAGTTTCTTCAACATAGACACCCCACTCGGATACTCCGGAAACGACAGCATTAAATTCCTCGCCGACATGTCCGAGCATATACTCAACCTGTTTGTATTTGATTGAAGCTCTCTCCGCTTCGGCAGCAGAAATTTCCTTGTCTGACGAGTCTTGAGCGATGCTTTGATAGAGAGCGATCTCATCTCTGGCGACCTGTCCGCTTGTCAGGTAACGCTCAAAAAGCCGGTGAACTATGAGGTCGGGATACCGGCGGATTGGGGAAGTGAAATGGGTGTAGTACTTGAAAGCCAAGCCAAAATGGCCAATGTTTTTTGTGGAATAAATCGCTTTTGCCATAGAACGGATAGCCGCAGTCTTGACCAAAGATTCTTCCTCCGTGCCATCAACTTGTTTGAGCAGGACGTTCATATCCTTTGCGGAAATCGTACCGTTCTCAATCGGCAGGTGGTATCCCAGCGCTTTGATAAAGACCGACAGCTCGGCAATCTTATCCCTGTCCGGTATGTCGTGTATTCGGTATATGAACGATTTGTTCTGGCGGGTTTTCTTCTCGTCTTTGTACATAAACTCGGCTACCTCGCGATTTGCCAAAAGCATAAATTCCTCCACCAATTTGTGGGTGTCCTTACGCTCCTTCTTGTATATGCGGACGGGTACGCCGTCTTTATCAAGCTCAAACTTTATTTCTTCCGCTTCAAAATCTATGGCGCCGGCGGCAAACTTCTTCTCAGCGAGTTTTTTTGCGATGCGATTCAGTATGTTGAGTTCATTATAAAAATCACCCCGTTTTTTGTCCAAAATATCTTGTGCCTCTTCATAGACGAAACGCCTGTTCGAGTGAATTACTGTTTTGCCGAACCACCTCTCCAAAACCTCCCCGTTTTCATTCATTGTGAAGACGGCCGAGAAAGTCAGTTTATCTTGGTTGGGGTTCAGGGAGCAGAGTTCGTTTGAAAGCGTTTCCGGAAGCATCGGGATAGTGCGGTCAACGAGGTAAACCGAAAATCCTCTTTTGCGCGCCTCCCTGTCTAGTGCATTTTTAGGCCTGACAAAAAAGGAAACATCCGCGATGTGAATACCTATTTCATATTTGCCGCCAGGTAGCTCTTTTATGGAGAGCGCATCGTCAAAGTCTTTGGCGTCCTGCGGGTCAATAGTAAACGTTGTAGTGCCCCGGAAGTTTCTTCTTTTGGCTGCCTCGACTTCAAATTCTTTCGGATATCCTGTCTTTATCTTTTGGGCCTCTTTCTCAACCGTGGCGGAAAACTCGGTATCAAAACCTCGCTCGAGCACAATGGCCCGCATCTCAACCTCGTGGCTGCCCTTGCGGCCGAGGATTTGAATGACCCTGCCTTCAGGCGACTTGTCGGGGTCCTTCCAGCTGATTATTTCAACAAATACCTTGTCTCCATCTTTGGCCTTTTTTGATTTTGATGAATGGACGAAAATGTCCCGATACATTCGGCGATCGTCCGGCTTCAGGAAAAAGAAGTCACCCGACTGCTCCAATACTCCAACGAAGCGTATCTTTGTGCGCTTAATAATCCTTAAAACCTCGCCCTGCTGCCGCAGATTCTTCTTTTTGGGAAAAACGGCTATTTCCACCTCGTCGCCGTTAAGAGCGGTTTTAAGCAGGCCTTCAGGAATTTCAATATCTTCTTCAAATCGGTCCGACTCGAAGTAGCCGATTCCCCGGCCGGTTACTATTATCGGTCCGGTAAGCTTAGTGTTTTCTTTCATCGTTTGAATTTGTCACGGTTAATCATCTTACTATTTTATGGTGTTATTTTCCAGTTTCTATTGAAACTCTGGTTAATGACTTCTGCAAAAAACAATGGACCCCATTTTTGACATATTTTCTCTGGGCAGATAATCTTTACCTGGATTAAGCACACCCTTTTGGAGGAGGGTACGATGGAGAGAAACACAGTCGGTAGCCGCGGCGCTCTGAATCACGAGTACTGCCGGAGCGAATCACTTGGCTGGATGAGGATTTTGATTGTCCTCATCGAATATCCCTTTTTCGTGTTTCTTACCGCACTGGGAGTCGTCGCTTTCTTCTTACTTGGTTCAATTCTGGTGGTTGTATTCGGCTGGCGGAATTTGCTCTCGGATGCTAGGGAGTCTACCGACTCTCTCTTTTGGACCGATTCCTGACATGGCCCACAACTTGCAAACCGCCCCCGTTTCGCCCTAGGCGAGACGGGGGCGGTTCTTTGTTGACCAAATTTAATTTTTTAGTTACTATACTGGCCACATTGCCCCGTTGTAAATTCAATTTGAGTTAATGTTGCTTTTAAGGTACATTTACGGAGCAAGTTTTTGGAGTTACTGACTTTAATTATCAGATAAAATTTACTTCGGGATGTTGAAAATACGGCTGGAGAGAGTTGGCAGAAAAAATGACCCGTCTTTCAGGGTTGTTCTAACTGAATCAAAAAATGCCGCAAAGAGCGGCAAATTTCTGAAAGTCTTGGGCCATTATGACTCGAGAAAAGACACTATCCGCTTGGAAGGGGAAGAGATAAAAAGTTGGATTTCAAAAGGCGCTCAAGTTTCGGATACGATGCACAATCTCTTAATTTCAAACAAAATACTGGAAGGCAAGAAGAAAAATGTTCTGCCGCGCAAGAGACCAATAACAAAGGAACCTACAACGAACGACTTACAACAGACAACACAATCAGAGCAGATAGCAACAAACGAAGCGGAAACCCAGTCAGAATCTCAGCCGGAGAGCGCCGAAGAAGAGGCCAAAGCGCAAGAATCTCCGGTCGCGAAGATTTCTAGCCAAGAATCTCTCGTCCCGGTCCCAGAAGAGAGGGAGGCTTCCGAGGGCGAAGAGAAGACCTAATTATTGGGGCTTTTACAACTCCTATTTTTTTGGTAATATGTTTTAAAGCATTAACTGAAATGCTGTTTAGTAGTAGTTGAACAGAAAAACATGGAAAGAGACGTAGAATTTTTGGAGATGGTTGTTAAGGCGCTTGTAGACAATCCTCAAGACGTTAAGACCAATCGGACAGTAGACGAAATGGGCGTGCTCATAACTCTCGATGTCAATTCGGCCGATATGGGCAAGATTATCGGGCGGTCAGGAAATACTGCCAAGGCGATAAGAACATTACTTAGAGTTGTTGGGATGAAGAATAATGCCAGGGTGAACCTCAAGATCAATGAACCGGAGGGGGCAAAGAGGAACGACTCTGTGACCAAAGATTTTGACCAGGCAATGGAAGATCTCAAATTATAGCTTGCTAGCTAATTAGCTGCTTAGCTTGTTAAACACAAACGCCCCCGAGCGGGGCGTTTGTGTTTTCTCGGAAAAGCTTATAAGCTGAAAAACCAAGAAGTTAATTTATGACTTTTCACATAGTAACCCTTTTCCCCAAAGCTTTTGATTCATATCTCAATGAGTCAATCCTTAAGCGCGCCATTAAAGACAGGAAGATAAAGGTCAGGTTTTACAATCCGAGGGATTTCACGAAGGATAAGTGGCGACGAATAGACCGCAAACCTTTTGGCGGCGGTCCCGGTATGGTCATCGAAGCGGTGCCCGTAATAAAAGCAGTTGCCAAAGCAACTGCTGGAATTAAGAATAAGGAATTAGGAATAAAGATTGTCTGGTTAAGTCCTGGAGGAAAACAGTTTACGAATCAATATGCCGAAAAAGTCCGCAAGTCATCAAGTGACATTATAATTATCTGCGGAAGGTATGAAGGGATTGATTCAAGGATAAAAAAAGTTTTCAAAGTAGACGAGATATCTGTAGGACCGTATGTGCTTACAGGAGGGGAGTTACCGGCAATGATTATAATTGATGCGATAAGCCGAAGGGTTCCCGGAGTGCTGGGGGACAATCTTTCGGTAGAGGAAAACAGGGTTTCTTCGCACGATGTTTACACAAGGCCGGAAATTTTTGAATACAAAGGCAAAAAATACAAAGTGCCAAAAGTGCTTCTCTCTGGTCATCACAAGAAAATAGAAGAGTGGAAAAAAAGATATAAGTAAAAAGGTTATCCACAGGGAGAATGGCGGCCTCTTGACAGGAAAAACAGGGAGAGTATACTATTTCCACTTCGGCAAGATTGAGTTACGGCGGGAAAACGAAGTAGTTGCGGTCTCGTTTTTTAGTATCTTGCTTCTAATAAGCCATTAACAGGGAGAGGTAATAATAGGTAGCCCTTATCAGAAGGGCGGCTTTTTTGTTTTTATGAGCACAACAAAAACAACCAGGCGGGAAAAGAAGTATTTCGGCAAATTCAAAAAGCCGTTTGTTCCCGTATCCAATCTGGTTACGACTCAAGTTGAGTCATTTAAGTGGTTGATAGAAAAAGGCCTCAAGGAAGTCTTCAGCGAGTTTTCTTCAATCAAGGATTTCTCCGAAAAGAAGTTCACTCTGGACTTTGCGAGTTTTGAGCTGACGGAGCCGAAATACGACGAGTATTACGCCAAGGACAACAAGCTTACATACGAGGCTCCACTTAAGGTCAAGGTCAAACTCACCAATCATATTCTAAAGACGGAAAGGGAGCAGGAGATATTCATGGCCGATTTCCCGCTGATGACCGGTCACGGCAGTTTCATAATTTCGGGAATTGAGAGAGTCGTAGTACCCCAGCTGGCGCGATCTTTCGGCGTATTTTTCACCAGCCAGATGATTCGCGGCCGAGAGATGTTTGGCGCAAAAATCATTCCTTCAAGAGGCGCCTGGATAGAGTTTGAGTCGGACCTTGAAGGCGCTATTTTCGTCCGTATAGACAAAAAGAGGAAATTTGCGGCAAGCTCTCTTCTGCGGGCTTTTGGCTCCGTTGATGACAAGGAAATTGTCGCTTTGTTCAAGAATGTTTCCGGCGGCAAGGTTGCTATGGAGAAAACTCTGGCAAAAGATCACGCCAAGACTTCGGATGAATCCTTTGTTGAAATATATAAACGCTTGCGTGATGGCGACCTTGCCAACGTTGACAATGCTATTGAATTTTTCAAGTCGATATTCTCAAGCGAAAGGTATGACCTCTCCAAAGTCGGCAGGTTCCGATTCAACAGCCGCTTCGGCAAAAATATGGGCGCGAAAGAACTGGAAAGACGAACCATATCTCTCGACGATATCGTTACGATAATCTCCCACATAATAACCCTAAACAATACTCCCGAGGCAATGGCGGACGATATAGACCACCTGGGTTCAAGGCGAGTTCGTTCAGTCGGCGAGATGTTCCAGCAGAAAATCAGGGTTGGCATGGCTCAGATAAAGCGCAATATTCAAAACAGGATGTCTGTCGTTGACACCGATGTCACACTGCCGGTCCAGTTCATAAGCCCCAAACCTCTGCAGGCGAGAATCAAAGAATTTTTCACCACCAACCAGCTGTCGCAGTTTATGCAACAGACCAACGCCCTTGAGGAAATAGAGCACCTACGCACCCTCTCTGCCCTTGGTCCCGGCGGATTAACCAGGGCCAGAGCCGGTTTTGAAGTCAGAGACGTACATCCTTCCCACTACGGCAGACTCTGCCCGATACAAACTCCAGAAGGTCCGAACATCGGCTTGATTCTGCGTTTGACCGTTCACGCCCGGGTAAATGACTTCGGAATGATAGAAACTCCGTATGTGAAAGTAGAAGACGGGAAAATCACGGGCAAAATAGAATATCTTAACGCTCTGGAAGAAGAAGACTCCTTTATTGCTCATGCGGCCACTCCCTACGATGAAGAGGGGAATATCACAGTTTCAAATGTTGAAGTCAGACATTCCAGGAAGCCGACTTCAGTACCAAAATCAAAAGTCAATTACATAGACGTATCAACCAACCAAGCGTTCTCAATAGCCACTGGACTCATTCCTTTCCTTGAGCACGATGACGCCAACAGAGCTCTCATGGGATCAAACATGCAGAAACAGGCAACGCCGTGCATAATCCCCGAAGCTCCGGTAGTGGCCACGGGGGTGGAAGAAATCGCGGTCAGAGATACAGGCAGACTCGTATTTTCCGAAGAAGAAGGCACGGTTTCTTATGTTGACGGCCAGAAAATAAAAGTAAAAAACAGCAAAGGCAAAGAGAAGGAATACAAGCTGATTAACTTTTCAAGAACAAATGGCTTCACCGCATTCCATCAGAGGCCGGCGGTTGAATTGGGAGAAAAGGTCAAAAAGGGCTCTCTCTTGGCCGATACATCTTCAAGCGACAAGGGGCAGATGGCGCTGGGGCAGAACATTCTCATTGCTTTTCTTTCATGGTCAGGAGCGAATTATGAAGACGCAATAATCGTTTCTGAAAAACTGGTAAAAGAGAGCAAGTTTTCAAGCATTCACATAGAAGAATTCGTAGTCAACGTCCGCGATACCAAGCTTGGACCGGAAGTTACCACCTGTGATATTCCCAATGTCGGAGAGACGAAGCTAAAAAATCTGGACGAAGAAGGCATCGTCAGAATCGGCGCTGAAGTCAGACCGGGCGACATTTTGGTCGGGAAAATTACTCCAAAGGGCGAAACCCAGCTTACACCGGAAGAACGTCTGTTGCGTTCGCTTTTCGGCGAAAAGGCCCGCGACGTGAAGGATACTTCAAAGAGGATGGAAGGCGGCAAGCGTGGAAGAGTTATAGACGTTCAAGTCTTTTCAAGAGAAAAAGGCGATAAGCTTGAATCGGGAATCATCAAGAGAATTCATATAGAAGTCGCCCAACTGCGGCACGTATCGGTAGGCGACAAGCTTGCCGGCAGACACGGCAACAAGGGCGTCATATCAAAAATCCTTCCGGTTGAAGATATGCCTTATATGGCCGACGGCACGCCGATTGACATCATCCTTACTCCTCTGGGCGTGCCCTCAAGAATGAACCTCGGCCAGATTCTTGAAATGCATCTAGGTCTGGCGGCTCACACTCTGAATTATCAAGCGATAGTCCCGCCATTTTCCGGAGCCACTGATTCGGAAATAAAAGATGAGCTGAAAAAAGCCGGCTGGAGCGAAAACGGCAAAATTCCGCTTTTTGACGGCAGAACAGGACGCAAATTTGACCAAGATGTGGCAGTCGGATATATGTACATTCTTAAACTTCACCACATGGTTGAAGACAAAATTCATATGCGCTCTATCGGCCCCTATTCTCTCATTACTCAACAGCCGCTGGGCGGTAAAGCACAGGGCGGAGGGCAGAGATTTGGAGAAATGGAAGTTTGGGCGCTTTTGGGACACGGAACGGCTTATACTCTTCAGGAAATGCTCACCATAAAGTCTGACGACATTGTCGGGCGTTCGGTTGCTTTTGACGCGATTGTCAAAGGCGAGCGCATTCCGGAATCCCATTCTCCGGCCGCCTTCAACGTCTTGCTCAACAACCTGCGGGCGCTTCTGATTGATGTTGATCCGAAAATCGCCAAAGAGGCCGAAGATTTAGAAGCGGAAGAAGAAAAATAATTTTACTACCATGAGACAAAGACGAGACGACAACAATTTCAGCTCAATCGGCATTAGAATTGCCTCTCCGGAGAGGATAAAGGAGTGGTCTTTCGGCGAGGTTACCAAGCCCGAGACCATAAACTACAGAACCCAGAGAAGCGAGAGGAACGGATTGTTTGACGAAAAAATTTTTGGTCCCGACAAGGATTATGAATGCTACTGCGGCAAATACAGAGGGATCAGATACAAAGGAATAGTTTGCGAAAAATGCGGCGTTGAAATTACCCGCTCTATTGTCCGTCGTGAAAGAATGGGCCACATAGAGCTTGCCACGCCGGTCTGCCACATCTGGTTTTTGAAAAGCATGCCTTCGCGTCTGGCTCTGCTTATGGGCATACCAGCCAATGATTTGGAAAAGGTAATATACTTTGCCGGATACATAATCACCAAAGTTTCGCAGGAAGAAAAGCAAAGAGTGCTTCGCGACCTTGACTCCGAGTTCAAATCAAAGGTCAAAGCCCTGTCTGACGAAAAGTCAAAGGAGTCACTGCGGGAACTCTTGCTCATTACCAAGCGCGACATTGAAAGCATCGTAGAAGGAAGGGTGATAGACGAAGTTGAATATCACAACTACTCGGTCAAATACGGTTCAATGTTTGAAGCTGGAATCGGCGCCGAAGCAATCTACAACATTCTCCGCAATATTGACCTCCATAAACTGATGGGAGAGCTGTCAGCCAGTCTTGAAAAAGCATCTTCTCTGGAAACGCCGAAAATCCAAAAGAGGATGAACTTAGTTGAACAGCTTATCAATTCAAACACTCGTCCCGAGTGGATGTTTATCATGCGTATTCCGGTTATGCCGCCGGCTCTCCGGCCGATGGTGCCTCTCGATGGAGGCAGATATGCGACATCCGACGTCAATGACCTCTACAGGAGGGTTATCAACAGAAACAACCGCTTGAAAAAACTCAAGGAGATAAATGCTCCGGACGTCATATTGCGCAACGAAAAAAGAATTTTACAGGAAGCTGTTGACGCTCTGATTGATAATTCTATACGCCACGGAAACGCCATATCAGCCGGTGTAAGCCAAGCCCAGCGTCGGCCTCTGAAATCACTTGCTGACAATCTGAAAGGCAAAAGAGGGCTTTTCAGGCAAAATCTTCTTGGCAAAAGAGTTGATTACTCCGGAAGGTCTGTTATTGTCGTCGGTCCCGATTTGAAAATGCACGAGTGCGGCCTACCCAAACATATGGCTCTTGAGTTATTCCGTCCTTTTGTCATTTCGCAACTTCTAAAGAAAGAACTGGCATACAACATTCGCGGAGCCAACCGTCTGATAGAAGAGGGGATTCCGGAGGTTTGGGCGATACTGGAAGATGTTATCAAGGATAAATATGTCTTGCTCAACAGAGCTCCTACTCTTCACCGTCTCGGTATTCAAGCTTTCAAGCCGGTGCTTATAGAAGGCAACGCCATCCAAGTTCATCCGCTGGTTTGCACGGCCTTCAACGCCGACTTTGACGGAGATCAAATGGCGGTGCACGTTCCGCTGTCGGAGGAAGCCCAGCTTGAAGCCCGCGAAATAATGGCTTCGGACAAAAATATTCTCAAACCGGGAAGCGGCGACCCGACCATTTCGGCAAAAATGCTGGACATTGTCTTGGGCTGTTACTGGATGACTAAATCGGTTACAGGCGAGAAAGGAGAAGGAAGGATTTTCCACAATCCGAACAGCGCCATTACCGCGCACGACTTCGGCGAAGTCAGCCACCGCGCAGCCATAAAGGTTATGGGCACTGACAACCAGAAATATTCTCAGTTTGGAGGCAAACTCTTTGAAACCACAATCGGCCGACTTCTGTTCAATAGCGTATTGCCGAGCGACTATCCGTTTATAAACCAGGAAATTGAGAGAAAGAAAATATCTTCTTTGGTTGACGATCTGATAGAACGCTATGGAGTTGATAAAGTTCCGGCGATTCTTGATAAGATAAAAAACTTTGGCTTCCGCTATGCCACTTACTCTGGTATTACTTGGGGTATTGATGATGTGAAGATTCCTTCAGGCAAAACGGAGGTGGTCAAGAAGGCGAAAATCAAAGCCGACGAGGTTAATGACCAGTACCGTTCCGGACTTTTGTCGGAAGAAGAAAGGGCTCGCAAACGTACCGAAATCTGGCACGCCGCCAAAGCCGAAGTGGAGAAACTAGTGCCCGACGCCCTTGATAAAAACAGTTCAGTCTATGACATGCTTAAGTCTGGCGCCAGAGGTTCTGTAAGCCAGCTTACCCAAATGGCCGGCATGAAAGGGTTGATAACCAATACAGCAGGCGAAACGATTGATTTCCCCATAGTTTCCTGTAGCAAGGAGGGTTTGACTCCTCTTGAGTATTTCATTACCACTCACGGTTCGCGCAAGGGTCTTACCGATACCGCCCTAAACACCGCCAAAGCGGGCTATCTTACCAGGCGTCTCTTTGATGTGGCCCAGGATGCCATTGTTACGGAAGAAGATTGCGGAACGAAAGAAGGAATTGTAATAAGTTCGCACAACGCGGTGGGGATTGAAGCGTCACTGCAGAAGAATATAAAGGGAAGATTTCTGGCCACTGATGTTTTGGACCAATCCGGCAAGGTCTTATTTGAAAAAGGTCATTTCCTTTCGAAAAATGACGCGTTGGCGATAGAGAATGCCGGGGTCAAGGAAATTAAAGTCAGGTCTCCTCTGACATGCCATAGCTCGCGAGGAGTTTGCGTCAAATGTTACGGAGCCGATTTGGGCAAGCATAAAGTCATTGATCTCGGAGAAGCCGTGGGAACCATCGCGGCTCAAGCCATCGGCGAACCGGGAACCCAGCTTACGATGAGAACATTCCATGCTGGAGGGACCGCCTCTATCGGCGGCGACATTACGCTTGGTCTGCCTAGAGTTGAAGAAGTGTTTGAAAACCGAAGGCCCAAAAACCCTGCTGTAGTGAGCCATGTTGAAGGAATAGTTACCAACATTGTTCAAGACGGCAGTGAAAAGAAAATCCTAATAGCTTCGGAGAAAAGCGCCAAGGGCAAAGAGTCCGTGGAGTACGCAGTACCGGTGCACAGGATGATTTCTGTGAAAAAAGGCGATAGCGTATCACGTGGTGAAATACTGACCGACGGATCAGTTGATGTTGACGAATTATTCAGATACGCGGGCAAAGAAGCGGCTCAAAACTACATCATTAGAGAAATATCAAAACCTTACGAACTTCAAGGCGAAAGCGTGTCGCGCAAACATATTGAAGTTATCGTTAAGCAGATGTTTTCCCGCAGAAAAATCAAGGACTCTGGAGACACCAGTCTTAACAAAGGTGAAGTTGTCGGTATGAGCGAACTTGTAGTGGAGAACGAAAAAGCCAAGGAGGCGGGTGGAGCTGAAGCAAAGGCCGATGAGGTGCTGATGGGAATTACGGAAGTTTCCCTAAATCGCAGAAGTTTCTTGTCTGCCGCCTCTTTCCAGCATACAACTAGGGTGCTCATAGCGACTGCTATTCGCGGGGTTGATGACAAGCTGGTCGGCCTGAAAGAGAATGTCATAATCGGGAGATTGATTCCAGCAGGTACGGGGTTTGACGGCAGTCCGAAAAAGCAATTGATAAGCGACCTGCAGAAAGAGCTGGACAGAGAAGACAGAGAGGGGAATCTTTAATTGTTCCAAAAGGGCGGGTTTTGGTTTGATTAGCGCAAGAATCTTATGCCATCCCCAGTAGAACAAATAAAAGAGCGTCTTGATATTGCTGAAGTCATCGGCTCTTATATAAAACTTGAAAAGGCGGGCGGCAACTTCAAGGCGAAGTGTCCTTTCCACAACGAAAAAACACCATCATTCTTCGTGTCTCCCGATCGGGGAACTTATTATTGTTTTGGCTGTGGGGCAAAGGGCGACATTTTCACCTTTATTCAGGAATTTGAAGGAGTTGACTTCCCCGAAGCGTTGAAAATGCTTGCTGAAAGAGCAGGAGTGAAATTATCTGACCGGAAAAACGTCAACTACAAGGAACACTCCGAACTTTATGGAATACTCGCCGAAGCGGCGGAATTCTTTGTCAAGAATTTGAAAGACAATCCTAAAGCTCGGAAGTATCTGCTCAATCGCGGCCTGAAAGAAAAAACCATAGAAGATTGGCAAATTGGTTTTGCGCCAGACGAATGGCGTTCCCTGTTTGAATATTTCAAGGCGAAAAATGTGAGTGACGAGAAACTTCTTGCCGCCGGACTTATAAAGAAGACATCGGAAGATGGCAAGAGAGAAACTTTCTACGATGTTTTCAGGGGACGGATTATGTTTCCGATTTCAGACAGCAGAGGCAAGATAGTCGGTTTTAGCGGAAGGATTTTAGTAGCCACTGACAAAGCGCCCAAATACGTGAACAGTCCGGAAACTGCGATTTTCAAAAAATCAGAAATATTGTATGGCCTCGATAGGGCCAAAAAAGAAATCAGACGCATGGATTATTCAATCTTGGTGGAAGGACAGATGGATTTGCTCATGGCGCACCAAGAGGGCTTTGCCAACGCAGTCGCCTCTTCGGGAACAGCTTTTACCGAAAACCACATTCTTCGCCTGAAGCGCCTGTCAGGAAGGATAATAATGGCTTTTGATGCTGACAGCGCCGGCTTTCAGGCGGCGAAGAAGAGCGCGGAGCTGTCTTTGTCGCTGGGTATGGAAGTCAAGATCGCCCCACTGCCCAAAGGCACCGATCCAGCCGAGCTCATAAAATCAGACCTGTCTGGCTGGCGGGACTGCTTGAAAAATTCAAAACACATCATTGACCACTATCTTGATACTCTGCTCACTTCCGGCATAAGCGGCAGAAATTTGGCCAAAGAGATAAAACTGAATGTCTTGCCGATTGTTGGACTTCTGCCAAGTTCGATAGACAAATCGCACTTTGTCTCCCAAATTGCAAAAAAGAGCGGACTTAGGGAAGATGCGATCTGGCAAGATTTGAAAATTACCGCCGAGTCGGGCATGTCTCAAGATATGGAGGACGGGCTGGAAGAATTAAGCCACCACAGAAACCATATAATAAGGAAGCTTGTAGGGATTCTGCTGTGGCAGGAAGGATCTGCGATAAAAAATATTGATGTGGAAGATTTGGGAGAGAACATTAAAAGAGTTTTGGGTTCGGAGAATTTTTATAAACTTTATAAACAATATGGCGACAATCGCGAGGAGCTCGTATTTGAAGTTGAAAATTATTACGGCGACGGGTCAATTTTGGAAAGGGATTTATCGGAGCTTCTGGTTCATTTTGAAGAGGACGCACTTAAGGAGCGTTTGGTGTCCGCAATGAGGGAGCTTCAGGTGTCTGAGGAGAGGAAGGATGAAGGGCGGTCAGCGGAACTGCTTTCTGTCTGCCAGTCAATCTCCGAACGGCTTGCAGAATTATCAAAAAAATCAAAGGCGTCGTTTTGACGGCTTTGGCGCGGTTGCTTAAAATTTTAAAAATTTAAACATATGGCAAAGAAAAAACAAAAAAAGGTAAAGTCGAGGTCAAAAAAAGCTTTAAGAAAAAAGAGAGCCAATTCTTCCAAAAGAAAAATCAGGGCCAAGACGAAATACCAAAGCAGGAAACGACAGAAGAAAACAAAGGTCTCGAAAGCCAAGACGAAGAAATCCTTTGTCGTGATTCCCAAGAAACTTTCCGCCAAAGCCGCCAAGAAAGCCGAAGAGATACAGCACAAGGTTGACCTGCTTATGTCCAAGGGCAAAGAAAGGGGTTTCATAACCTATGATGAAATTCTCAGACAATTTCCGACCGTAGAGGAAGACATTCTCTTTCTTGAGGATTTGTATGCACAACTAGCCGTGTCGGGGATTGATGTGCTGGAGGGTGGCGGGTTACTTGAAATTCCCGAAGAGAAAGAAGCCAGCAAAAAATTTGAATACGGACGGAGCGATTCCTCGTACGACTCTATCCAGATTTATCTTAAGGAAATCGGCCAGTATCCGCTTATTACCGGCGGAATGGAGAAAGAACTGGCCAAGAGAATAGAAGCAGGGGATGAAGAAGCCAAAAATTTGCTGGCTCGGGCAAACCTGCGTCTAGTTGTGTCTATCGCCAAGAAATATGTCGGCAGAAGCCCGGACCTTACCTTGCTTGACCTCATACAAGAAGGCAATCTGGGCCTCTTCAAGGCGGTTGATAAATTTGATTGGACCAAGGGCTATAAATTCTCTACCTACGCCACTTGGTGGATCAGGCAGGCCATAACCAGAGCGCTGGCCGACCAATCTCGAACTATTCGTGTGCCGGTCCACATGGTTGAAACCATCACGAAATACAAACAGGTTGTGAGGCGGCTTACCCAAGACCTGGGCCGCGATCCTCTGCCTGAAGAAGTGGCGACAGAAATGAATCTGGATGTGGAGAAAGTATATCAAATTGAAAAGATAGACCAGTCCACGGTTTCTCTTGAAAGCCCGATTGGAGATGACAACGATGACGGCAAAAGTAAATTGGGCGATTTTCTGTCCGATGACAAACTGCTTTCTCCCGACCAGGAATCTTCCCGCCGGATTGTCGCCGACCAGGTCAAGGAAATTCTAAACGACCTGCCGATAAAAGAGCGCCAGATTCTTGAAATGCGCCACGGGTTGGTTGACGGCATCACTCATACGCTGGAGGAAGTAGGCAAGGTGTTTGGCGTTACCAGAGAGCGAATCAGGCAGATTGAAGCCAAAGCGCACGAAAAAATCCGCCAGCATGAGAAAATCAATCGTTTAAGGAATTACTAATTTTGAAAATCAGCAACTTTAACTGCTGTGATACAATTTCCTTATGTCGGAAATCTCCTTTGAAAATGCCTATAAAAAGCTGAACAAAGAGCAGAGAGAGGCGGTGGACACCGTTGAGGGGCCTGTTATGGTCATAGCCGGACCAGGAACGGGCAAAACCTCAATTCTCACTTTGCGTATTGCCAATATCCTGCGCCGGACGGATACAAGCCCGGGCAGTATATTGGCGCTGACCTTTACCGAATCCGGCGTTCATTCAATGAGGCGCAAACTCGTGGAAATTATCGGGCCTGCCGCATACAGGGTTGGCATATTCACTTTTCACGGATTTTGCAATGAAGTCATGAGAAGATTCCCGGACTGCTTTGAAAGAATTTTGGGCGGGCACTTAGCAACCGAAGTGGACCAAATCAAAGTTGTTGAAAACATAATTAGGGATGGCAAATTCCACCACCTGAAACTCTTTGGCAACAATTTCTTCTATGCCCGTCCGGCTCTGCAGTCTATCAGGTCGCTTAAAAGAGAGAATATAACGCCGAAAGAATTTTCCGGTATTCTGGCCGAAAAACAAAAAGAATTTGACAGCTTTCCTAACCTCTATCACGAGAGGGGACAGTACAAGGGCCGTCTCAAAGGCAGGTACGCCGAATTACAGAAAAAAATTGAAAAAAACAGGGAATTGTCATCTCTCTATTTAAGTTACGAGAAAGCGCTCAAGAAAGACAACCTGTACGACTACGAAGATATGATAATTGAAGTTGTTTTGGCCCTTGAGAAAAATAATGACTTACTGCTTATGCTTGAGGAAGAGTACCAGTACATACTTGCCGACGAGCACCAGGACGCCAACAACGCCCAGAACAAAATTCTTCTGCTTCTGTCTTCATTCCACAAATCCCCCAACCTGTTCATAGTCGGCGACGAGAAACAGGCGATTTACCGCTTTCAGGGCGCGTCCTTGGAGAATTTCCTATATTTCAAGAAGAAGTTTAAGGACGCTCAAGTTATAAGGTTGCCGATAAATTATCGCTCCACGCAAAAGATTCTTGACGCTTCTCACACTTTGATAATGAAGGCTGGCGATTCGAACCACAGTTTGCGCAGGAGATTAATCGCAAAAAACAAGAAACTGGGCCGGGCGATAAAGTTTTATGAATTTGAATCCGCCGATGCCGAGCCGCTGTTCTTGATTACCGATATAGAAAAGAAAATAGAAAGCGGTGTGACGCCGTCAGACATTGCCGTGCTTTTCCGCGATAATAATGACGCAGTACCGATAGTTCAGGTGATGGAGAAAACGGATATACCTTTTTTGGTTCTCTCAAGCGACGATGTGTTGGAGGATTCTCTTATCAGACAATACATCGCTCTGCTTAAGGCGGTAAATAACTTTGGCAATGATGATTATCTTTCGAGGGTTCTGTTCGCCGAGTTTCTGTCCATCGCGCCGCTTGATGCCTACAGGATAAACAAATACGCGCATACCCGCCGCCTTGGCGTATCGGCAGTTCTTGAGAGTCGAAATGAGCTGGCGCGCTCCGGAGTAACCGACAAAATAAAGTTTAAAAAACTCTATTCTGATATGAGCAGGTGGTCCAAAGTTGCCAAGAATGACGGGCTCCTGTCTTCTGCCGAAAAAATTGCCAGAGAGTCTGGCTTTATTGATTATTTGATGTCACAGAAGAACTCCGTTTCAAATTTTGAGAAAATTGACGCCCTTTTCCGGCAGATGAGATCAATAGTGGAGACCCACAGGGATTACACCTTGGCTGATTTCATTGAATATATATCGGTCTTGGAAAACCATTCAATCCGAATGGAGATACCCTACAGGCCGGTATTCAAGACGGGTGTCCACCTTATGACCGCCCACCGCTCCAAAGGGCTGGAGTTTAAGTATGTTTACATCGTCGGAGCTTACGATGGACACTGGGGCAACCGCCGCGCCGTTGTGCATTTTCATCTTCCCATAACAGGCAAGCCGCTTATCGGTTTTGATGAAGACGAAGATGAACGTCGGCTTTTTTATGTCGCTCTAACCAGGGCGAAAGACGAAGTGGTGATTACTTCATCCAAATGGAGCAAGGACAACAAGCCGCGCCTGCCAAGCCGGTTTGTGGAAGAGATTGACATGAAGTTCTTGGAGAAAGTGTCGCCGGTGCCGGAGAAGGAACTTTCAAAATTGAAGGAAGGCCTCATTCACAAAACGCCGCAGGGCGGTGCTGGTGTCGACGATGCCGAATACCTGCGAAATTTATTTCTGGACCAAGGCTTGTCGGTTACGGCTGTCAACAATTATTTGGAGTGTCCGTGGAAATTCTTTTTTCAAAATCTTATACGCGTGCCGAAAAATCCGGAAAAGCACCAGCTCTACGGGACGGCTGTACACGAAGCGCTTAAATATTTCTTTGATAAGTACAAAGACGGTTACAATCCAACACTAAAGGATCTGAAAGACTGGTTTAGCATAGCAGTATCGAGAAAGCCTCTGTCCCAGAATGATTTCGCCGAAGCTCTTGACCGCGGTGGCAAGGCGCTTGCCGGCTATTTCAAGAAATACAATAAGTTGTGGCCGAGGGCGATTATAAACGAGTTGGCGATAGCCGGCGTCTTCATTCCCATTGACGGGGGCAAGAAAATTCTTTTGCGTGGCATATTGGACAAAGTGGAATTTATCTCCGGAAGCGAAGTTAGAGTCGTTGATTACAAAACCGGCAAGCCTCGTTCGCGCAATGACATTTTGGGCAAAACTAAAGGTTCGAAGGGCAATATAGGGCGCCAGCTTGATTTTTATAACGTGCTTCTTCAGGATTATGAGAATGGAAAGTACAGAATGAAAGAGGGGATGATTGATTTTGTGGAGCCCAATGATCAAGGCAATTACCGGCAGGAGAAATTTGAAGCGAATGGTCAAGACGCGGAAGAGCTGAAAAATTTGATTAAAAAAATAGCTTCCGAAATATACTCCCTGTCGTTTTGGGACAAGAGGTGTGGGGATCGCAATTGCGAGTATTGCCGCTTAAGAGGGTCAATAAGCGCCGCCGAGCTTCACTGAATGCCTTGGTTGAGAAGAGCCGCGTCAATGATGGTTTTCATCACATCATAGGGCTGGCCGCCTTCTATGGCGATTCTTTCTCCGCTTCTGGTGACAAGTATGCTATAAGGAGTTCCTCCGGCTCCGGCCAATACAGCGTCTTGGAAGTCTTCTTGGATTTTGTTTGCATATTTGCCGCTTGAAAGACAGGATTCAAAATCGGAAACTTTAATTCCAACCTCGTCCGCTATTTTGGGCAACTCGCTAAGATCAAGTCCGTTATTTGACGGGGTCTTTGCAAATAATGCGTCAATATAGACCCAGAATTCTTCTTTGCCTCCAAGCTCTGCCGCGCACTCCGTAGCTTCCGCTTCTTTTCTGGCTTTGGAATGCAGACTGTCAATGGGGAAGTGGCGATACACCCAAGCCAGTTTTCCGTCCTTGCCGTACTCATCTATCAGACGGTGCATCGTATTGTGGAAAGTTTTGCAGAAAGGGCACTCCGTATCGGAGTATTCAACTATCACGACTGGCGCGTTCGGATTGCCCAATATATGGTCATCCTCGCTCACCGCGCGTATATTTATGCCGCGCACCACGCTGTCATCGTTATTGAATATCTTGGAATCAGTTTGCCGGTTTGAAAGATAAAACCCAGCACCCACCAAAGCGCCGGCTAGAATGATTGCTACCGGTAGCATAAACGGACTGCCTTTTTGTGTTTCCATGTTGGAAACTAAGTATACTTCCTAAACTCACAACTAACAACCTGCTACCCACAGCTTGTAACTTATAACTTGTGTCTAACAATCGATAAGCTTATGACGGACAACCAATAATTGACGAATAATCGACGAAAAACAAAACAACACATAAAAACCGCTATAGCGGTTTTTATGTGTTGTTTTGTTATGCGATATACATGGTGTGTATTATGTTAGAAAATGGTATATACAATACCCGAAAAAGTGGCGGAAATATGCTAACCTACACTCATGTCTTTTTTTGAAGCGACAATCCTAGGCCTGGTTCAGGGCCTTGCCGAGTTCATACCAGTTTCATCTTCCGGCCATCTTATCTTGGCCAGAGAATTTTTCAGCCTCGCCAGTTTTGAAGATTTGGCGGTTGACGCCGTGCTTCAGCTGGCGACCGCCCTGGCCGTACTTTTATATTTCCGCCGCGATGTCCTGTCTCTGCTTCGGACTTTTTTCAGATGGATCGGACGAAAACCCGTCTCGGATACAGATTCAAAAATGTTATTAGCTATAATTATTGGCACTATACCAACAGTGGTATTCGGGCTTCTTCTTGAGAATTATATGGAAACAGTTTTCAGGAACGCATCCTTGGTAGCGTTGGCACTTCTAGCCGGAAGCGCGTTGATGATGTTTGCCGAAAAGCGCTTCAATAGCTCTGCCGTTAAAGAAATTTCGGCCAAGATGGGATTCTTCGTTGGTCTTTTTCAGTCTCTGGCTTTGATACCCGGGGTATCGCGTTCCGGTGCAACGATTTCCGGAGGGTTATTAAATGGTTTAAGCAGGGTAGAAGCGGCGCGTTTTAGCTTTCTTCTGTCTTTGCCCATAATCTTGGGTTCAGGAATTAAAAAACTTCTTGAACTTAATATAGGAGGCTCTCTCTCCGATATCGGTTTGCCACTTCTCCTTGGGGCAGTAGTTGCTTTCGTATCAGGTTTTTGGGCTATAAAATTCCTTATAAATTATCTGAAAACCAGAACTCTCAATGTATTTATCATTTACAGAATTGTTCTGGCTGTTTTGATTTTTATTCTTTTGTAAAACATTCAACCTACAAGTCAGACCTGTAGGAAACGATCTGTAGGAAACATGTGTTTTTTATTATCAGTAATTGCAATAAAAGTGAAAGCCCGCCGGTGCTTGCCTGCCTGAGCAGACAGGCGCGCGCGGCGGGCCCATTTCCTTACCGTAGTAAGGGAACGACATAGAGGGTTCCGGTTCGGCTGAGGGTGTTGAAGTATACCCGGTGTCGCTTGCCGAGCATGTTGAGGACGAGGTTCCAGCTGTTACCGCTACCGTCCTCAACCTGAATGCTTTCAATGAATGCATCGAATACTTCACCCTTCACCTTGAATTGCGGATTCGTCTGCAGGATCATCGGTTCCACAGTGAAGGAAATCTTTCTTCCTTCATGCCGAAGCCGGAGGGCGTCGAAGAGTTGTTCCCGCGACGGGCCAGCGACGATGATTTTCCGTGTCTCTTGGTTGGTCATAACGACCTCCATGAAGAACAATCTCCTTATTGGGGAAGAAGTACCCCGTTGCTCCGAGGAGCCACCTACCCATAACGAGTAGGAATTCTTTTTACATTATATCACATTTAATATATAAAAGTCAAGCACAAAATTCCGCTAACTAGCGGACCTTATTTTAAGCCACATTTTGACCGTCTTAATTCTTTATTCCCCGACTGAACGATGTCAGTCGTTCGGGCGGGCTGATTCCTTATTCTAATCAAAATGGCAACGTATGCGTAATAGAATTCTCCTCAAATCTCTCCCATTCGCTGGTGTCTAGAGGTATTTCTATCAACTTTCCGCCCTCTTTAAAAATCAGTTTGTTGTTGGCAATCGCGAAGTCGTAAATCTCTTTGGTGATTTTCACATCCTCAAGGCAGTAATCTATAACTTTCTGATATTCTCTTTTTTTCCACCACTCGTTTGCCATAAAGCTATGAGCGGTTTTATTTCTGCCGAGCGTCCCTTCGGCTATTTGGTTCAGCTTCATTCTTCGGCCGTATGAATTTTTTATCTCATGCAGAATATCCAAACTTTTTATTTTTGTAAGATCGCCCGGGTAGTATTTGTTGAGCAGGGGAATGTCGAAGTGGTCCGAATTGAAGCCGATAAGCATGTCTGCTTTTTCTATAATGGGCCAAAGGCCTTTCAGCTGATTTTCCGGAAAAGAGCTGTATAAATTCGTTTCCGAGTCATAAATGCATACGACAGAAATATCCAGAGCCGCCGGATCATTCACACCAACGTCAGGGAAAAAATTGCTGGTCTCAATATCAAAGACTATTTTGCGCATTTACCGCTGGTTATCTTTTAGAAAATTAACCACTCCATCTTCATCAAATTCCCGCTCATCTCCTGAAGATAGCTCTTTTATTTTAAATTTATTTGTGTTCTGCTCTTCTTCGCCGAAAGCCATAAAGAAGGGAACTCTGTTTTTGTCTGCCGCTTTGATTTTATCGCCAACTTTTCTGTTTGTAGTATCGGTGGCGACATTCAACTCCCGCTCTCTTAGTCTTTTGGCTATGGAGATTGTATTGGGAACATCGTCCTCGTTTATTGAAGCTATGCAAATTTGTGTTTCTGGCTTATAAGCAGGCAAGAGGTTTCGTGATTTCAAAAATTCACGGAGAGTAACATCTCCCATGCCAAAGCCGACAGCCGGAATGCTTTCATCATCAAAGAGTTTCGTCAGGTCGTCATAGCGCCCTCCGCCAAAGATTGAACGGGGATTGTCTTTATTTGTGTCAAATACTTCAAATATCATGCCGGTATAGTAATCAAACCCGCGAGCTAGAGCGGGCGAGAATGATGTGTTATTGATGCCGATCTCTCCAAGCGCGCTTATTATCTGTTTAGTTTTCTCACTTTCCTCAAATTCCAACTCTAGAGATTCACCGAGAATCTCTGCCGCTCTTTTCCGAAAATCCGAGCCAGAAATTTTGTCCTTTTTATCAAGCAATTGCCACATCCCGCGCTCTTGCTCCGGCGAGAGAGATTTTTCTCTCAACCCTTTGAGTTTGTTTTGTCTGTCATTTATCCTGATTTCAAAATCTTCATCCTTCGCCCCAAAACCTTTCATAATCGCGCAGGCAAGGGAAATTATTTCAATTTCCGCCTCAACGCCGGAAATTCCGAATATGTCGGCATTTAACTGCCAATGTTCTCTTTGGCGGCCCTTTTGGGGGTTTTCGTAACGAAAGAGGTTTGGTATTGAATACCAGCGAAGAGGAAATCCCAAATCCCGCCTGCGAGCGGCGACCATACGCGCCGCGGTCGGCGTCATTTCAGGCCGAAGCGTTACACTCCTGCCGCCTCTGTCCGTGAAAGTGTAAGTCTGCTCGTTGACAATTTCCTCCCCGCTTTTTGCGGCGTATAGTTCCGTCGGCTCAAGAATAGACGCTCCGTATTCCACGTATCCGTACGATTCAACCACTTTGCGGATTTTTTCAAACATCCATTTGAGAATCCGCATATCTTCAGGGAAGAAATCGCGCACCCCCCTGTAAGGCCCGGTATCCAGCTTTTTGTTCATCCCGTTAGAAATCTCTTAGTTTGTCTTGTAATACGACCATGATTTATTTAATGATTTTTATATTAATACACCCGCAAGTTGCTAAACCACGAAAATGCTTATGCCCAAGTGTTGATGTTTAGCTTCTTTTTTAAACAATCCTTTTTTACACTCTTCCTAAACTTGCCCGATTAACGTTTCCTATTTCTTACGGGACTCATAGCTAATATAGTATCAGGAATTTATTCTCAAACAACAACGCTTATCTTATTGAAGCGTAGTTTGCCGTTCTGGTGTTATATTTGCCGTTTTTGCACCGCAAAAGCAGTTTATATTTGTTGTCTCCCGAGTTATACTTTCTACTATGCCCAATGCCAATAGCGGGGTGCCGGAATTTCCCTTTGAATTAAGCGGCTTTGCAAACGGCGGCGCAATCCTCTGGACGGTCTTTGCGCTTTTTGTGGCTCTTTACATAATAGTGAGCGCCGTATTGGTATATCATTGGAACAGATATGGATTGGGCAGCAGAACCATCTTTTTTGCCCAGGCAGTGTTCTTTGTGGTTTCAATATTTTTATTTGCGGGAACCATAATCTCAATTTTGGCCCTCTAAAATGCTGCATCTTGACCCAGGAGAAAACATTTTGCTTGAAGTGCGAAAGCACTGGTTTGTCTTTTTTGCGCATGGCTTCTTCCTTGCCGTTGCCGCCGTCCTGCCGCTTATTCTTTTCGGTTTTTTTGAATATTATATTCGTCAGCAGTTTTCTGTCGGGAACAGCTTTGAAATCTTGGCGAGTTTTGTTTACAGCCTGTGGCTTCTGACGCTCTGGATTTCCTTCTTCGTGCAGTGGACAAATTATTATCTTGATGTTTGGTACATAACGGACAAGAGGATAATAGATATTGAACAGAGGAGTATGTTTTACCGTGAAGTTTCAAATTTGCGTTTTGACAAGATTCAAGACGTTACTATTGAAGTTCGGGGGATTCTGGCAACTTTCTTGGATTTTGGCAATATCAAGGTCCAAACCGCATCCGAAAACAGCAAAGATTTTTTTATGTCATATGCCGCACATCCCGACAGAATCAGAAAACTTATCTTTGAACAGCACAACAAAGTAGCCGAAAGACCTCTAAAAGTAATTCCTCATGATAAATAACCAAGGAAGGTCAAGGTTAATTTCGTTTGTCTTCGTTTTTCTCGTTGCCGTTTTAGTTTTTGGTTTGTACAAAACTTTTCTAAAAGAGAGGGTGGAAGATTATGTAAGTGATATAAGGTCGCAGGTCGCCCAAATTGACCTCAAAAAAGATTTCAGTGCGCCCGGCGGCCTTGTCTCTCTTGTTAGCAAACAAAGCACACCTCTTACCAGATCCGGCATTTTTTCATTCACTAACATAGAGAGAGAAGGGTCTGGTCTGCCTATCTTTCTCTCAAATTCTAAACTTGATGCAGTCGCCGAAGGCAGGATTACGGACATGCTAAACAAGCAATATTTTGACCATGAATTTCCCGGCGGCAAAACCGCTTCTGTCCTTGCTGAAGAGCGCGACTATGAATACATAGCAATCGGCGAGAATATAGCAATGGGCGGATTCGAAGGGGATCAGGATTTGGTTTTGGCTTGGATGAATAGCCCGGGCCACAGGGCAAATATTTTAAGCAATAATTTTACCGAGATGGGCGCGGCAGCCAGAGAGGGAACGCTTAATGGCGACAAGGTCTGGCTTGCTGTTCAAATTTTTGGCCGGCCAACCTCCGACTGCCCAAAGGTAGATGGGGGACTAAAGGACGCAATCTCGGCAAGAACCAGTCAAGCCGAAGCGCTTCAGGCAAAGCTCAATACAAGGAAGCAGGAATTGGAAAATATGGCCAAAAACAAGGAAAACAGGGACTTATATAACCAAAGAGTGGCTGAATACAACTCGCTGGTTTCAGAACTAAACACCCTTGTGGATTTGGTCAAAGAGGACATTGCGGTTTATAATTATCAGGTGAGGGGATTTAACGAATGTATAAACAATTAGTTCGGAGTTCACTACTGTAAGACGCCTTGCCCCCAAGCGTCTTAGAGGATTGGCTCGCACTTTATATCGCGGGCAAAGATTATTAATTACCAGTTAAATTATGATACGAAAAATAATTGTGCTCTCTGTCGCTGCGGCTTTTATGCTAAGCCCCTTTGGGGTGATAAACGCGCAGACAACAAACGCCGCTCTTTCGGCGCAAGTGCAGTCCCTGCTTGATCAGATAAAAAATCTCCAGACACAGATTGAAACACTCCGGGCTGCTCAACAGCAGGTAGTTCAAGCCACTCAAGCAATCCAGGGCACCCTGTCTCTTATCAGGGGTTTAAGCCAGGGAATGAGTGGCGATGATGTCTCGGCGCTTCAAATCACTCTTGCTGCTGACCCGAGTGTCTATCCGGAAGGCTTGGTCACAGGATATTTCGGCCCGTTAACTGCTCAAGCGGTTAAAAAGTTTCAAAAGAAATTCGGGATTGAACAAGTCGGTTTTGTTGGTCCTAAGACATTAAAGGAGTTGAACAGGGAGTTGAATCGTCTGGCTATAGTCAGAACTAGCGACGATGATGATGATGACGACGATGGCAGCAGTTCAAGCTCTTCTACAACGTCCGCAAAGTGGTGTATTCCGCCCGGACATCTAATTGCCCCTGGCTGGCTGAAAAAGAACAACAGCGGGGTATCGTCCATTGTGTCAGTTTGTAGCGGAACAATTCCTCCGGGAATCGCAAAGAAGTTGCCTGGGTGGGGTTCTTCAACAACAACGCCGACTACAACTCCGCCTGTCGTAGATACCGCAGCGCCTGTCATTTCAGGGGTTTTTGCAACCAGCACGACTGCTGTGATGACAATTATAAAATGGACTACCGACGAAAATGCGACAAGTAGGGTTTGGTACAGCACAACAAGTCCTGTTTCAATAGCTGGCACGATCAACACTGGAACAAATGATTTGGTAAATAATCATAGCGTTCCATTGTCTGATCTGGCCACCTCAACTGCCTATTACTACTTGGTAGTTTCCGGGGATGGTTCTGGTAATACTGCAACGTCAAGTCAGTATTCGTTTACCACCCTAAGTGAGTAAGACAGTAAAATAGTTAGAAACGAAAAAGGCCCCTGCTCATAACAGAGGGTCTTTTTCGTTTGCTCTTGTTTACTCTCCACGCCGGAGGTAATTTCCTCTTTTTTATTTTTTGGCATTCTCTCCCTGCTCGTCTTGAGGAGGAAATATGAGCGCCTTTTAAAAGAAACTTGTGAAATTCCCCAGTGAGAATAAACCTAAATGTCAGTATGCGCTTGTCAGTCTCCAAGTCAACAACAAAAACACTCCAAACGGTGAAAAACCTGTGGAAATGCTGTTGATATTATGTTCAAAAACCAGAATTTCTGGGGATTAGATTCCAAGTCCGCCAGTTGTTCTACTTTTTTGAAATTTTTTGCCAAAGCCAAACAGCAAGAAGAACGCCAACCACAAGCCAGACAAGCCATGTCAAGCCCATTAAAAGTGGGAATCCTCCTCCGCTCAAAGCATTGCCATATCCATACATCATAACCAATAAATTATATCATTTATAAAAATAAAATGGTGAACCCCGCCCTCCGCGTGTACGCGGAGGGCGGGGTAGGGAATCCGGTCAGATGTCCGCTTCTGTTCCGATGTGCTCGGGAGAATGTTGATTCGCCTCATCCGGTTCATTCAGCCGCGCCTTCAGAACTTCCCTGATGGCAAGGAAAGCCCTTCTCTTCATGGCTACACTCGGCATTAACCCCGGATGTCTTTCCTTGGGTTCCGCCCAACCGCACTCTTCACAGGGGATACCGGAAGAGGGGTCGAAATCCCGATTCTCACAACCCGGACAAGCCATTTCAGACCTCCTTTGGTTGACCTCTGGCCGGTGGTTGGTACAATCTCCAGAAAAAAGATTAACACAGACACGGTGCTGAAGGCAAAATTTAAACAAAAAGAACCAAACAAAAACCGTCCGGCACTCACCTCGTGAGTGCCGGACGGTTTTTGTAGTTAGCACGTAATGATTAATCGGTCCATACAACGAAAGTGAACAATTTGTTTTCCGAGCCTAGATCTTGTTCGAAGACTACAGGTTTGCCGTTTTTGGAGAATTTTACTGCCTTACCCCACGCTGTTGGTTCGTCTAGGTTGTTATTCCCAACCGCGCGTCTTGTAAGCTGGTTTAGCGTGCTTGCGGGGTCAAGATGCAGGTATATATTTTCAAGCTCTTCATAGTCGTGGAAATTCGGGTGCTGGTTTAGCGTAGGATCAACTGAATAATCCATACACGTACCGAGAGGTGAGTTGTAGAAATCCTCATCTTGGTGGTCAAGCCCCAAAGTGTGTCCGACTTCCTGGCACATTACTGAAGCTCTCCAGGCCGGAGTGTTGTAGACGGAAGACCTGTCAAAATAAGAATCGTTCAGTTTAACAGTTGCCTGGGTGATATGTTCAGAACTCGTCCAGATTGAGGCCAAGCCGAGCCAGCCGTTTTGGCCGTATTTGCTGCTGCAAACTTCAACCTGTCCGTTCGTCGGCCTGCAATTTGCCGGTCTAGTCGCGCCCTTAATAACTGAAGTACCTAGCACGGCTGACTGACTCCAATCGCTTGAAGCTTGAGTCAGAAACGAGATCCAATTTCTTGAAATATTGTTACCCAAATTTAAGTTAAAGGGGTTAGCGGTCCTTGCCCAGTGATATCCGCCCCATGAATGATTAGCCTCTGCTCTATTGGCAAAACTAGATGAGAAGATTACCAGAAGAGCGAAGAAACCAATAAACTTCATTATTTTAGCCATATTTTATGTTTAGTCTTTTAACGTACCAATTATATCAAATTATAGTCTTTTTGTCAATGGGTTAATTGGTGTAAATAGAGCATACATTAAAAAAGCTTTGGGAGCAAAACTTTGCTAATATATCTCATATAATATGTCTAAAATAAAAAATAAGAGCGAATTATCAGTGAATTCACTGCGGTCGGACGCAATGGATATCCTTTCGGCAGGTTTGGATGCAATCGATACTTCCGGTGCAGTAAGAAAGAATGTTATTTATGAAAAAGAAAGCAGAATGCTCAAAGTGGACGGCAAAATATTTTATCTTTCTGAATATAAAAATATTTACTTAATTGCGTTTGGCAAATGTGCGGTACTTGCTTCTCAGGAGCTTGAGGAAATATTGGGAGATGAAATCAAGGGTGGAATTGTTCTTGATATACAAAGTGGTTATTTCAAAAAGCTTCAGTCAATTGTCGGCACTCACCCCTTTCCTTCAGAAGACAACATGCGGGCAACTGCTCAGGTTGTAGAGCTGATAGACAAGGCGACGGAAGACGATTTGGTCATAGTTGTTATTTCAGGAGGCGGTTCTTCTCTACTCTGCCTGCCTTACGAAATATCTTGCGAGAATCTGGTAAAGATAACAAAGGTTTTATTTGAAAAGGGCGCTAACATTGAAGAAATAAATACAGTAAGGAAACATTTGTCTCAAGTACAAGGCGGACAAATGGCAAAACTGATATATCCTGCTTCTTCAATAACTTTAATATTTTCTGATGTTCCCGGGGACGATCTGTCAGTAGTTGCTTCCGGTCCGATGTCAAAAGATTTAACAGTTGTTGAAGATGCCCAGTCAGTAATGAAAAAGTATGATGTTATAAATCTATGCCAAATTCCCCAATGCGAGCTTACAGAAACTCCTAAAGAGGAAAAATATTTTGAAAAAATCTTTACATGCCTTTTGGTTAATAATGCGGTTGCGTTAAAAGCAATGCAGGAATTCGCGATAGCAAAAGGCTACAAAACAAAAATTGTTTCAAAAACTTTGTCTGGAGAAGCAAGGGAAGTTGGAGTATTTATTGCTAAAACTGAAATAGGCTCTAAAACGGCTCTTTTTTATGGCGGAGAAGCCACTGTAACTGTTAAGCAGAATGGTAAAGGGGGCAGAAACCAGGAAGTGGCGCTTGGCGCTCTGCCTTTTATTGAAGAGGGGAAGGTGCTCGTGGCTTGCGCATCCGACGGAGTGGACAATACTGATATGGCTGGTGCAATCGTGGATGGTATAGTCAGGGTAAAAGCGGAAGAACTTAAAATCAATCCGCAGGAATATCTAGATGCAAACAACTCTTATGAATTTTTTGTGAAAGTCGGTGCGCATATAAATACAGGCATAACCGGCTCAAATATTTCTGACTTATATATGTTGATTTCTGAGTAGTTTTCCTTTCTCTGCAGAGCGTCAATCGTGTATAATTTAACCACTGCTTTTTGCTATGGAAAAAAGTCAAGCTCTTATTTTGTGGTTTGATCAGATTTCAAACGATGATGTCTCTTTAGTCGGCGGTAAAAATGCGTCTTTGGGCGAAATGTATACTCGGCTATCACAGCGGGGAATTAGAATTCCAAACGGTTTCGTTATTACTGCGCTTGGCTATCGTCGTTTTGTCGGTCATAACAATCTGAATGTATTTATAGCCGAAGCGCTAAAGGGCCTTGACGCTTCCGATATCGGAGAGCTCCAGAGAGTTGGCGGCAAAATACGCTCCGAATTTATGAAAGCGGAATTTCCGGATGATTTGTCGGAAGCCGTGAAGAGGGCGTACGCTGACCTGTGTAATGCCTATAATTCTCCAAATGTTGATGCGGCTGTAAGATCATCCGCCACTGCGGAAGACCTTCCCGGCGCCTCTTTTGCCGGAGAGCACGAAACCTTCCTGAATGTTAGAGGTTTTCAAGATGTGCTTGATGCAATCAGAGCGGCCTTCGCTTCTCTTTTCAATGATCGGGCAATCTCTTATAGGGTTGATAAAGGTTTTGCCCATGACTCCATATCGCTCTCCGTTGGGGTACAGAAAATGGTTCGATCCGACATTGGCGCCTCCGGAGTCATATTTACTCTTGATACGGAAACCGGTTTTCGCGATGTCGTAACAATAACCAGCTCTTGGGGTTTGGGTGAAATGGTGGTTCAGGGGAAAGTAACACCTGATGAATTTTTGGTTTACAAGCCGACTTTGGCTCTCGGATTTTCCCCGATAATAAAAAAGAGTATGGGGCCAAAAACCGTGAAGATGGTTTATGCTCCAAAGTCCAAAGCAAGACCAGTTTTGGAAAAGAAGACGTCTCTTAAAGAACGCAATTCGTTTTCCATTTCCGACAGTGAGGTCTTGGAATTAGCTCGCTGGGCGATAGAGATTGAAAATCACTATTCAGAACGCGCCAGGCATCCAATGCCTATGGATATTGAGTGGGCAAAGGACGGAGAAAGAAATGAGCTGTATATCGTTCAAGCCAGGCCGGAGACCGTCCAATCGGAAAAGAAAAACAGTTTAGTCAGGGAAGAATATATTCTTTCGGAAGAGGGCGCTCTTTTGGCGAAAGGGATTTCAGTTGGTACAAAAATAGCGACTGGCAAGGCTAGAGTCATAAGATCCACCAAAAGACTTGATGAATTTGAAGATGGCGAAATACTCTTCACCGAGATAACCGACCCCGACTGGGAGCCAATAATGAAAGAAGCCTCGGCCATTGTCACCGAAAAAGGCGGCAGGACATCGCACGCAGCTATAGTTTCAAGGGAGCTTGGTATTCCGGCCGTTGTCGGCGCCGCAGGAGTTTTATCAAAAGTGAAAACCGGAATGGACATAACTATAGACACATCTTCGGGCGACATAGGCAAAATTTACGAAGGCATATTGCCTTTTGAAAAAAAGGAAATCAATCTTGATACAGTTCCGGAAATAAAAACACATCTGGCGATAAACGTTGGCACTCCGGACGGCGCCTTCTCCCATTCCACCCTGCCTCACAGAGGTGTCGGCTTGGCCAGAGAGGAATTCATTATCGCTTCCCGTATTCGAGTGCATCCGCTAGCCCTGCTCCGATTTGATGAAATCAAGTCAACTGCCCTCAAGAAAAAAATAGAATCAATAACCATCGGCTACGGGTCCAAAAGGGATTTTTATATAAGAAATTTGGCACAAGGCATTGCCCAGATAGCGGCCGCCTTCGCGCCTTATAATGTAATTGTTAGGTTTTCGGATTTCAAAACTAATGAGTACAGGGCGCTTCTCGGCGGAGTGCTATTTGAACCGGAAGAAGAAAATCCGATGCTCGGCTGGCGCGGCGCCTCGCGTTATGTCCATCCGGATTTCAAGCCGGCTTTTGAAATGGAGTGCGAAGCGGTCAAAATAGTCCGCAACGAATTCGGATTAAAAAATTTGAAAGTAATGATTCCGTTCTGTCGGACTCCGGAGGAGGGCAGACACGTTATGGAGATAATAAACAGTTTCGGGCTTTATCAGGGCCCTAACGAAGAAGACCTGAAGGTCTACGTGATGTGCGAAATTCCCGCCAACGTCCTGCGGGCTGATGAGTTTCTTGACATTTTTGATGGCTTTTCAATTGGTTCCAACGACTTGGCCCAGCTCACTTTGGGTCTGGACCGCGACTCATCAATAGTCGCGGGAATATCAAACGAAAACGATCCGGCTGTTAGGAAAATGGTTGCCGACGCGATATCAGCTTGCAAGCGTCGCGGCAAATACATCGGGATATGCGGTCAAGCGCCGTCGGATTATCCGGACTTTCTGCGTTTCCTTGTTGCCAATGGCATAGAATCAATATCTCTCAACCCGGACTCTATTTTGAATATGATTTTTGAAGTTGCAGAAGAAGAGTCGCGTATTCAAAATCAATAATATGGCAAAAGCAATCAGCGATTTATACGCTCGAGAAATACCAGATTCGAGAGGCATTTTGACGCTTGAAGTGTCTGTGTCAGACGGCGAGAATGTCGTCTCTACCCAGGTGCCTTCGGGAAAGAGCGCCGGCTCTCACGAAGCTATCGAACTGAGAGACAAAGACGACGGCGGTGTTACCGAAGCTTCGGATAATATAAAAAATATAATACGGCCGCAGCTTGTTGGAATGGTTCCGGACCAGAAGGAAATTGACAGACTTCTGCTCCAACTTGACGGTACTCCCGACAAATCGCACCTCGGCGGAAATACTCTAATAGGCATAAGCACTGCCGTTGGGAGACTTGCGGCGAAACAGGAGGGTGTTCCTCTCTGGCGGCATATATCGGAAATTACCGATTCCAAGCCGTCATTTCCGGCGCTTTTTATGAACATCATCAACGGCGGCGTTCACGCCGATTTCCGCCTGCCGTTTCAGGAGTATATGGTGGTTATTTCCGGTGATTCTCCAAAATTGTCTTTTGAAAACGGCAAAAGTATTTTCAGCTCTTTGGAAAAAATTATATCGGAAAAGTACGGAGAGGTGCCGATTGGCGACGAAGGCGGCTATTCACCCAAATGTGATTCTTTAGAAGAACCATTTGAAATTCTCAAAGAATTGGTTTCCCAGCAGGCAAGCGTATCGTTGGCGATTGATGCCGCCGCGAGCGAATTTTATAAAGACGGATTATATGAACTGCTGGGAAGAAAATATTCTTCTGCCGAGCTCGTTTTGGTTTACAAAGAGCTACTGGAAAAGTACCGGCTTTTGAGCATAGAAGACCCTTTTGCCGAAGACGATGGCCAGAGCTTCAGGCAATTGCTGTCTCAGACAGAGGGGCGGACGTTCATCGTCGGCGATGACCTAACGACAACAAATCCCAATCGGGTGAAGTGGGCGGTTGAAAATAAACTTGCCGATGCGATGATTGTGAAGCCAAATCAGATTGGCACTTTGACGGAGACCTTTGAAGCTGTGTCGCTAGCCCGCAATGCTGGCTGGAAGCTTATCGTTTCGCACCGCTCGGGAGACACAATGGACGACTTCATCGCCGACCTATCCGTTGGCATAGGAGCTTTTGGCATGAAAGCCGGGTCGCCCAATCCGCCTGAAAGAGTCGCCAAATACAAACGGCTTGCAGATATTGAATTAGAAATGCTTTGATTTGGTATAATTAGGGATATGACTAGTGTCTTTAAGGTCGGATGACTTAAGGGGATTTATCTTCTCAAAATTTTTGGCTGCAGAATTATGCAATACATATACATTTTAGAAAGTAAAAGTGATAATAATCTATACGTTGGCTGTACCAATAATCTGCAAAACAGGGTAAAATTGCATAATTCCGGAAAGGTATTATCAACAAATAAGAGAGGTCCTTTCAAATTAATACATTATGAAGCTTTCTTAAATAGAAAGGACGTATTTAATAGAGAACAGTTTATAAATCAGACTGGGGAAAGAAGCATATAAAAAGCTTCTAACTAGTTACTTCCACAGCCAAAAAATTTAGGAGGATGAAGATACTTTATAGTTTTGATAAAGAGGCAGAGAAAGAGTTCGTATCTAGGGCGTTGAGTGATTACGATGTTGTATTTCACCCCGGTTCTCTTCAGGACGGCATCTGGTCTGGAAACGGGATTGAATGCCTCTGCATTTTTGTTGATTCAAAAGTCGGCAAGGAAGAGTTTGACAAACTACCGGATCTAAAGCTTGTTGCCACGCGCTCAACCGGATACGATCACGTGGATGTTGAAGAAGCCAAAAAGCGGGGGATCGCCGTCGCCAATGTTCCGACATATGGTGAGCATACCGTAGCCGAGTTCGCTTTCGCTCTGCTCCTGACGATTTCAAGAAAGATATTTGAAGCGCGCAAGAGAGTTATAGAAACCGGCTCCTTTTCTTCCGAAGGTCTGATGGGATTTGATTTGAAGGGCAAGACAATCGGCGTTGTCGGTACGGGAAACATCGGAAAAAATCTCATAAAGATAGCCAGAGGTTTTGAAATGAACATTCTCGCCTTTGACATACACGAAGATCAGGAGTTTGCCGAAAAAATGGGTTTCAAGTACGTTTCTCTTTCGGATTTGTTCAAAGAGTCGGACGTTATATCTCTCCATTTGCCCGAAAATGAGCACACCCACCATTTGATAAACAAGGATAAGCTCGCCGAAATGAAGCCGGGCGTGGTCATTGTGAATACTGCTCGAGGGGGACTCATAGATACTGAAGCCTTAGTGGAGGGTCTTGAAAAGGGGATTATCGGCGGCGTTGGTCTGGATGTTTTGTCCGAAGAGGGTTATGTCGCTGACGAAATCAAGCTAATCGGCAAGCCGCATCCACAGGAAGAGCAGTTGAAAAATCTCCTGATGAACCACTATCTCATTGACCATCCGCGCGTCATCATCACTCCGCACACTGCGTTCAATACCAAAGAAGCGATGGGCAGGATTCTTGGCGTTACGATAGACAATATAAAATCATTTTTTGCCGGTGCGCCCAAAAATACCGTCTAAAGCTCAATAATCTCCGGAGAATATCTCGCCGATTCTTCCCGTGCTGGTCATACAGCTGACTATCTCAAGTCTTTCTCCCTCATACATGTCGCTTATTTCTCCTTTGAGCGTGCCTGAATCTATCAGGCCAGATTTGTATTTGCCGATTATCTCCTCGTACTCTAAGTCGTACTTCTCTAGGGTTTTTGTTAGGCAGATGTCCAACTCGCCCAAGTTGAAGTTTATCTGAAACCTGATTTGAATGAATAGTATTAGTGCGATACTGGTAAAAATCGCCAGAGCGATTATCTGAAGCCATCTGATGAAGGCGTCCATTCTGCGTGATTGTTTTTTGGGTCTTATTACCATAGGCCAATTTTGTTGAGAGTTCTCGTTGAATTAATAATACCACGCCCGTTTTGCAAAAAAGAAGAGCCGCCCTCGCGCAATGCGCGGGGCGGCTCCGGGGTACCCCGTGGTCGCCTAACTGCTCGGTTTCCACGAAGCACCCATGAGAAGCATCCACTTCGCGGCATTGGAATTCCAGGTTGCGCTGGAAATCAACGCCGTCTGGCCGCCGAGGCGAAGCGTATAGCTCGCCCCGTACAGCCAGTTGAGAGGGTCGTCCAGGAAGTCCAGTCGCCCGACGGAGAATCCCATCGGACCGACATTCACGCCGGCCATGGTGAAGTTGCCGATGAAGATGGATTCCGGATTGGGCACGTCGTCGTCCCAATCCCTTGGTTCCCAGGCGAAGAACGCCGGCCACTCCAGGACGAAAATCGAGGGTGCTGATCCGGCGATGCTCCACAGTGCCTCGATCTTCCAATCGAGGTACAGGTAGGGGCCGACCCATGGTGATTCCTGGAAGTGACCGAATGAGCCGGCCAACTGTCCGGACAGCGCACCCTTCTCCCATGTCGGTCCGTACAAGAACCAGGCTTGTTCGGACTGGACGACGAACTCGCCGGCGCCGTGTCCGTTCTGGAACTGAACGGTTCCAGCGATGCCGGAGCTGATCGCGTCCTGCCCTGAACTCACCTTGAGCCCAGAGATCTTCCACTGGGCGAAGGCCGAGCTCGAAAGCCCGAAAAGTAGGCAGACTGCCATCGCGACGAACCATCGGATCTTCACGTCCCCTCCTTCTCCCCTCTAGGGGATAGGTGTGGTGGATGCAATGTAAACAACAGCTTCTACTTGTATTATAGCAAATACACAGAATCTGTCAATTATAACGTTATGGTTCAATAGCTTGGAAACACCCGTCTAGTATCATGAAAGATATGTCATATACAAAAAATCCATACTTGCCAAGGGTCCGTAGAGATACAGCGGATTTGGTAAGAAGGGGCTGGGGCGTTAGGAAGGTGGCAAGATATGTGGGGGTAAGTCCCGGAACAGTGAGTAAATGGATAAAGAAAGCGCAAAAGTATGGATATCATCCGATACCCACTCTTTCTTCAAGACCACACAATCACCCCAAGCAGTTATCCAAGGAAATGATTGCCCGAATTGTCTTCAAGAGACAGATGATTGGCAGAAGCGCAGAGGTACTGCATCAGGAGCTAATCAACGAAGGTTACAAAACATCACTTTCATCAGTTAAGCGTACTCTGGATAGGTTGAATCTCTTGAAGAGACGATCCAAATGGAAGCGTTACCACGTGCCTATGGCACGTCCTAATGCCACAAAACCAGGAGAATTGGTGCAAATTGACACTATCCATCTCTTGACCAGTGAAGGTAAGAGAGTCTACATCTTCACCATACTTGATGTCTATTCAAGGTGGGCTTATGCTCGAAGCTACAGAAAGGCTGATTCAAGAACATCACTTGTCTTCGTTAGAAAAGCTGAGAGTTTAGCACCCTTTGATTTCAAAGTACTCCAGAGCGACCACGGATCGGAGTTTTCAAGGAATTTCAGTGAAAGTATTCTCTCCATACACAGACACTCCAGGGTAAGAAGGCCTAATGATAATGCGCACCTTGAGAGATTTAACAGAACAGTACAGGAAGAGTGTTTGGATAAAGTCCCGAAGGAAATACACAAAATCAACAAAGCACTATCAAAGTACATACCATACTACAACAATGAAAGACTACACTTTGGTCTCAAATTAAAGACGCCATTACAAGTTTTAAAGCAAAAGTGTTTCCAAGCTATTGATTAGAAGACGCCCTGTAGTAGATTTTGCCATCGCGTGGCTAAGCCATGCCGTATTTCATACAATGGTAAAATTCACTACAGGGTCAAGTAAATAAAAAACCTAAATTTTAATGTAAAATATACCAATGCGCAGATTTTTTAATGAATTGACAGCCAAAGAGAAAAGAATCTTTGAAAAATTAGATACTCCGCGGAAAATTCAGGATTTTTTGGAAAAAATTCCCATAAATTTCGCCGGGGAAAACGGAAAACCTTTGTCTCCGCGAAAGGTTTTGCAAGTAAACAGAATGCATTGCTTTGAAGGAGCGCTCTTTGCCGCCGCCGCGCTTTTGTATCACGGAGAGCCGGCAATTTTGCTTGACCTCAAAACTACGAGCGAAGATGACAGCCACGTCGTCGCTTTATACAAGGAACACGGCAAATGGGGAGCCATAAGCAAAACTAATCATGCGGTACTCCGGTTTCGCGATCCAGTATATTTAAGTCCTCGCGAGCTGGCGATGTCTTATTTCCATGAATATTTTCTGGATGACGGCAGAAAGACCTTGCGTTCCTACGCGGTCTTTAATTTAAATAAAATAAAAAGAAATTGGATTATTGATGAAAAGTTGCTTATTTACATTGACAAGGCATTGAACAAAGTAAAAAGATTCCAAATTGTAAGTGCCAGAGAAGCTAGGAATTTGCGTCTAGCTGATTCGGCGGAGAGGAAAGCTGGAAAGATTACAGTTTATGAAAACGGGGGATCAAAATAACACATAAAATCCGCTATAGCGGATTTTATGTGTTATTTTGCCGGGGCTACCTCTAGATAAATTTTTAGAAAATTGTTGTAAAATTACTATATGGCAACAAATCATCCTGTTTATGAAAAACTGGCAGAACAACACCTGCAGATATTGAAAGATTTGCAGTACCGGTCCGGGCTTTTTGCCGCTTCTAAGAAAGACGTTGATACTGGCTATAACAGGGCTTGGCTTAGGGACAATTTTTATGAATGTCTGGCGTTTGAAGTTTTAGGCGATTTTGAAACAGTAGAGAAGACATATCGGGCGATACTGGATATATTCAAAAAGCATGAATACAAGATTGACTACGCTATAAGCAAAAAACCGGAACATATGCACCAATACATCCACCCGCGCTATAACCCGGAAACTTTTGAAGAATATTGGGAGGAATGGGGGAATAAGCAGAATGACTCAATTGGCTGTATTCTCTTCAAAATCGGCGAATTGGAGAAAAAGCAAAAGGGCCTGGTAGTGAAAGATGATGACGACAGGCGGGTAATCCAAAAGCTCGTCTGGTATCTATCCACGCTTGAATACTGGCATGACCCCGACGCCGGTATTTGGGAGGAGAATCAAGAGGTTCATGCTTCATCTGTAGGGGCGTGTCTTGCAGGGCTCAAGATGGTGCGCAACGTAGAAGGAGTAGAGGTGCCGGATGAGCTCATAAAACAGGGCGAGAGAATGCTTCATATAATTTTGCCCAGAGAATCAGAGAAAAAGTTTGTGGATTTGGCCCTGCTTTCCCTAGTCTGGCCTTACGATGTTGCGAATGAAGAAGAAAGAAGAACAATTCTAGAGAATGTGGAATATCATCTCCTGCGTGAAAGAGGGGTTATACGCTATAAAGGAGACCACTACTACAACAAAAACCCTGATGGCTGGTCGGAGGAAGCGGAATGGACATTTGGGCTTAGCTGGCTCTCAATTATATATGACAAAATAGGGAATAAGGAAAAAGCTGAAATTTTTCTGGAAAAGGCCAAAGAAACTGTTGCCAAGGATGGCACTATTCCGGAGCTCTATTTTTCAAACTCAACGAAATACAACGATAATACGCCCCTTGGCTGGAGCGAAAGCTTGTTTATTGTAGCGCTTCATCAGGTAAACGATTTGAATCTAAAGAGTGAGTAGCCACTCTTTCGCGCGTATGTAATAATATATTTTCTACAGCGTCGGATTACAGTCATCAATTAAAAAGTAACATGAATTTCAATATAAAAGCGAAAAATCTAGCACCCATAATCTTGCGGATGGGGCTATCACTGGTGTTTCTCTGGTTCGGCTGGCAACAGCTTGCCAATACGGACGCTTGGGTCGGTCTTATTCCGGATTATGCTCTAAATCTATCTTCTGTTAGTGCGGAAACGTTGGTTCGTTTTAACGGGTCATTTGAGATTGTCTTTGGACTGTGCCTGCTCTTTGGATTCTTTACTCGCATTTCTGCTTTTCTTTTAGCTCTGCACATGGTCCACATAACTGTTACAGTGGGCTATAACGGCATTGGCGTTCGGGATTTTGGCCTGACTGTAGCAGTAATTTCCTTGTTTCTTTTAGGAGAAAATGCTTTTAGTCTGGATTATTATCTAAAAAACAAAAAACAGGCCAAAATTGATATACAAGGCCGAGAAAACGCCGATTTCTCCTAAAATATTTACTGTTAATAATTCCTGTGGCGTAAAATGGCGGAAAATAGTATAATCTCCTAGTATTAACAATAAGCGAGTAAATTATATGGCGAAATCAAATTCTGCGTTTATGAAACCCCTCAATGTCAGCTCTGAATTGGCTGCTGTTGTTGGAAATGGGCCGATGCCGAGATCGGAGGTTGTAAAAAAGCTCTGGGTATACATAAAGAAGAACAATCTCCAGGATTCAAGTAATAGGCGCAATATCAATGCGGATGAGAACTTGAAAAAGGTATTTGGCGGCAAAGCAACGGTCAATATGTTTGAAATGACCAAGCTTGTCTCGAAGCATCTTTCGTAAAGACACATAAAACTAGAAACTAAATGAACTATCACCGGCGTTGAGCCGGCGCTAGTTTATTTGTGGATGTTCACGCTTCGCGCGATTTGTATCATATATGATACAGACTATATAAAAACAATCAGCCCCGCATATGCACGCATATGCGGGGGCTAAGGGGTTCTTGTCTCGCTGAAGAGGGAAATACCACGCCGCTTCACTTCCTTCAGGACGGCGGTGTGAAGCTTGGCGTAATCGCCTCTCTTTTCAACCCAGCCTTCTTTTGTAAACACTGCGTTGGCTGGTCCGAAGACGGATGGGCTGTCAGCCCAGTCTGTCCTGATGGAGAAATCTCTGCCATCGGTGATTACGCTTATGACTACATAGAGTGTCATCTTAGGCTCCCGTGTAGGTTTCAGACGATTCTATATGTATTATAGCAAATCACTGACTATTTGTCAAATACACAAAATAGTGAAATTTGTTTTACAAAACACTCGCAAAGTCTTATCTTTAAGGAATAAAAGATGACTGCAAAAACCTATAAGACACAGTTCGGCGGAAAAGAGCTCAAGATTGAATTCAACGACATCGTTGACCAAGCACACGGCTCATGTCTGGTCCACTACGGGGACACGGTGGTTCTGGCGACGGCTGTTATGGGAAGAGAGCCCAAAGAGGGAGCGGATTTTTTCCCTCTGACTGTTGATTTTGAAGAGAAATTTTATGCCACAGGGAAAATTCTTGGCAGCCGTTTCCAAAAGCGCGAAGGCCGCCCGACAGATGACGCGGTGCTCTCCGGCCGAATCGTTGATCGCGCCATACGCCCGCTTTTTGATTCTTGGGTTAGAAATGAAATCCAGATTGTTGTAACAGTTCTTTCCATTGGCGAGGACGACCCCGACATTTTGTCGGTCTTGGCGGCATCTTTGGCGATAGGCACGTCGCACATTCCTTGGAATGGCCCATTAGGAGCGGTGCGCATTGGCAAGGCGGCCGGCGGTATGACAATCAATCCCACATACACCGTTCGCAACGGCGATGATTACAACTTAGATCTCTTGGCCTGCGGACGAGACGGAAAAATCAATATGATTGAAATAGGAAGCAGTGAAGTCGGCGAGGAAGACATTATAGAAGCGCTCAAACTTGCTCAAGCGAAGCTCGCAGAAGTTCAAGCCTTTCAGGAAAAAATAATCAAAGAAATGGGGAAAGAAAAAGTGAAGCTTCCCAAACCTGCCACGCCGAAAAGAGTGATTGAGCTGTTTCAGGAGAAGATACAGCCGATTTTTCGGGACAAGATTTTTTCTGGCAGCTCTACCAAGGAAGACTTGTCTGACCTCAACATTTTATGGAGAGAAAAAATCAAAATTCTGGAAGATGAAAATGAGAGAAATTTGGCGGTAGATTATTTGGAAGAAAGAATAAACGAGGAAATACACAACGAGATTATAGACAAGAAGCGCCGGTCGGACGGCAGAGGAATGGACGAAATCCGCCCTCTGTTTGCAAGAGCGGGCGGCATATCAAAGATTCTTCACGGCGCCGGATTGTTCTACAGAGGCGGTACTCACGTTCTTTCGGTGTTGACTCTTGGCGGGCCGGGTGATGCCCAGCTTATTGACGGTATGGAAACCAAAACGGAAAAGAGATTTATGTTGCATTATAATTTTCCTCCTTATTCCGTGGGCGAAGTTGGCAGAATGTCCGGAACCAATCGTCGGATGATAGGGCATGGCGCTCTTGCCGAAAAAGCCCTTATACCTGTTTTGCCAAAAAAAGAAAATTTTCCGTACACTATTCGTCTTGTGGCGGAATCAATGGCTTCAAACGGTTCAACCTCAATGGCTTCTGTTTGCGCCGGCACTATCGCTTTAATGGACGGAGGAGTGCCGATAGTGCGTCCGGTGGCCGGTATTGCTTCGGGGCTAATGATGCGCGATGAAGACAATTTTGTGGTGCTGACGGATATCCACGGGCCGGAAGACCATCACGGCGATATGGATTTGAAGATTGCCGGCACGGAGCTTGGTGTTACCGCCGTCCAGATGGATGTAAAAGTCGCCGGAATTCCCGTTAATATTTTGAAAATTGCCTTTGATAAGGCCAAGGCCGCTAGATTGCAGATTTTGAAATTTATTGCAGGCGAAATATCCGCTCCGCGCGAACAGATTTCAGAATTTGCGCCACGCATAGCGATTTTGAAGATTAAGCAAGACCAGATTGGGCTGGTTATCGGTACCGGCGGAAAAACAATCAATGACATAAAGGATAAGACCGAAACCGAGATTGATATAGAAGAAGACGGCACGGTTTATATTACCGGCAAAAAAGATGGGGTAGAAAAAGCCCAGAAAATTATTGAAGAAATGACGCACGAATTTGCTGTAGGAGACAGAATGCGGGCCGAAGTTGTGAAAATTACGGAGTTTGGAGCTTTCGTCAGGGTCAACGGCGGCACCGAAGGTCTCGTTCATATATCCGAAATTGCTCCGCGCCGGCTCAAAACCGTGGACGAGCTTCTAAGAGTGGGGGATGTCGTGCCCGTGGTGGTGAAGGAGATAGATGAACGGGGAAGACTGAAGTTTTCAATAAAAGACATTGACCCGAATTGGTTTGATAAAGTGGGCAAGAAATAAAATATAGAGAAAACTCACAATAAAAAAACATTCCAACATTCTGCAGAATGTTGGAATGTTTATAAGACAAAAGAAAACCCGCCTCCGAAGATTTGGGTTTTCTTCGGGGCGGACTCAGGCATCCTGCCGTGCACACTCATCAGTGCAGTAGACTGCAATTTGACTCGGAGGTATTGGGTTGTTACAGCCCACCCTCTCACAGACTCGGCCTTTCGGGTCGCCGCGAGGGAGCCACCCTCGGTCTCTGCAGGTTGTGCACCCCCATCCTCCACAGTCATCACACTGGACCGCGTCGGGTGGGTAGTTCTTGTTCTTGGGAATATCCCAAATTGATTTCCGCGGGAACACAACGTCTCGCTTGAATCCATCCAATGGACTCGGCATTTTTCCTCCAAGGGTTTAAGGTTCAACTTCCGCAGACAACAATACCACAAGAAGACAAAACGACTAAGTAAAATGTAGTATAGTTCATAATTATGCATATGCGAGCTTTCTTTACTGAACTTTGGTATTTCTTTACCGCCAACCTGCGAGCAAGCTGTTTTGGCGTATTTTTACTTTCCATCTTTCTGCTGACCGAAGTTGTCACCATCCCCCTAATAAGCCGGTATGATTTTATTTTCCTCGCCGCAGTTATCTTCCAAGTATGCGCTCTGATATTTGGATTTGAGCGCCTAAAGGAGTTTTTTGTCATTATCCTTTTTCATGTGTTGGCGACCATTATGGAATTGTTCAAAACAAATCCCGCTATCGGTTCATGGACTTACCCGGCAGTAGGAGGTGCTATTTTCACACTAGCTTCAGTACCGCTTTTTACCGGTTTTCTTTACTCGGCTATTGGTAGCTATATTTCACGCTCCTTCACTTTCCTTAAACTGTCATACCAGCGATTCCCTGATTACTACCACCTCTGGATACTCGCCGTTCTTAGCTATGTTAACTTCTTTACCCACCATTTTTTCTACGACATCCGCTACATTTTGTTTGCGTACGTGCTCATCATCTTCTTCAGGACCAAGGTTCATTTTCAGGTATATAAAAAGGAACGCAGTATGCCGTTTCTGCTAACAGTATTCTTGACTGCATTCTTCGTCTGGATAGCAGAGAACATAGGTACATTTACCAAAATCTGGTTTTATCCGAGCCAATTAGAGTATTGGCGCCTTATATCATTGGGTAAAGTCGGCTCGTGGTTTTTGTTGCTTATATTAAGCTTCGCTCTTGTCTCTATTATCTATAGAAATAAACTTCAGCACGACACGGCCTAGTAGTTATCTTTTATATTTCACTAGCCGGAAAAGCCCTTTCTCTGGCTTATATGCTTTATCAGGAAATTTCTCAACAAGCTTCCAGACACATCCGTTGACTGTTTTCGGATGAAAACTGGGATCTGACGTTTTAATTTTCTTTAGTAGTTCCGACCAGCGCAAACCTTCCGGATGCTTATCCAGTAGTCTAAATATTTCTGCGTATATGCGTCCTGTAACCGTGGATTTGTTCATAATTTGATAATATCAAAAATAAGTTTGAAGTCCTATTCAGGGTAGAAAATTTGTTGGCTTAAATAAAAAAATTGGGAAAGTGTTACTGTAGTTCCCTTTAATAGACGAAGTTATTTATCTTGAGCCTGCCGAAAGAGAACTTGTTTACAAATTACTAAACGTTAATGGTATCGTTAGAGACGGATTTTCAGAGTTAAAGACCATATTATTTGACTCTGTTTGGCCACCATAAACAAACTTTATAGCTTCCAGGTTATGTGGCACTTCTACCCAAAAAGTAACAGTTTGCGATGATAATGGGTCAATATATAAGTCTGGAGAGTCGGTAAATCTCTCTGTATGCCCAGTAGATCTATTAGTAGTTATATTACTCCCACTTGTTTTTATATACTCATCGTTAACCTTAAATCTTGAATAGTAATAACCTCTTAAACTAAAGGTGTCTTCACTGCTATTATAAAATTGCAAATCCAGAGAAATGATTACATCTTTGGGTTGAACTTCTATAGGAAATTGCTTGCCGTCAAAACACCCTTTTGTTGAGCAGGATGGAAAATAGACTAAGCCACTTTGGAATTCATTTGTCTTAATTGGGTAATATTTTGCTGCTTTCTTTACAGTAACAGTCATTTCACCGACTCCACCAACAGGTAGATGTGTTGGTAAATAAGCCTTGTATTTTTTACCAACTTCATTAGCACTAACGTTAGGAGAGATGCCGTCTACGTTAAACTCGCTAAAAAACGGGGCTGGTGGAATTTCTTTCTCTTCAATCATACCTAACTCTTGTTGTTGTGGTATTTGGGAATTATCAAAAATTACGTTTTGATTCTCCGTATCAGTATTATTGGGAACATTTTTATTTAATAAAAAATATCCAGCTATTATCAAAATAATAATTAAAAGAAACGAACCGATTATTATTAATTTTTTATCAGAGCGTGATACTTGTGGCACTTCACTTTCTGATTGAGGTAACTCTTGTGGTTCCATATACAAAAACTATACCAGTTTTCTTTGGCTGTAGTCTATGGACGAAGTTACTGTGTCCATCCGTAGCTTTACGCGGAGGAGGAGAATCTGTTTACGTATGGATGTGGAAAATTAGGTTAACATATGTTAACCTAATTATACTATGCAAAATAAGGACAAAAACGCCCAATACCTCACAACAGCTGAGTTGGCCAGACTTCTTGGTGTGAGCAGGATTGCAGTATTCAAGAAAATAAGGACTGGTAAAATCAAGGGGTTTAAAATCGGACGTAATTATGTAATCCCTACCGAGGAATTTATGACAGCTGTGGGAACTTTTATTTCTCAAGAGAAAAAAGAGGAGATTAGAAAAATTGTAAAAAAAGCGGTAGATGAATATGGGGAAACATTAAAACTTTTAGGTGAAGAATAATGGCAAGGCCTATATTACATAGACCCACGTTGTCAGAAGTTGAATATATCGCATTTAGCTTGGCGCAAGAACTAATGGAGTATGGTGAGCCTATTCCACCTTTTGACACAAGATATCCGGACAAACTCGAAAGCTGTTTGCAGACACCATTCCAGACATTTAATCGTAAAAGTCTATACCCAACAATTGTAGGAAAGACGGCTATACTATTTTATCTGATGATAAAGAATCATCCGTTTCAAAACGGAAATAAACGAGTCGCAGTTGTTACATTATATTATTTTCTAATATCCAATGGTTGGGAACTTGAAGCAGAAAATTTAAAGCTTTACGAATTAGCAAAAACGGTTGCTGCTAGTGATCCAAAAGATAAGGATGAAGTGGTTAGAGTTATAGGGAATTTTGTAACGAAATATTCTCGAAAGATGCTATCAAAAGGTTAGGAGTAATTCCTTGTTCGTCAGCTGGCGGGGAACCCATCGAGCCTGAGACTTTCAGAGCCGAGCGGCCTGTTTATTGGTCCCAATATGTTTGGCTTAAACTGATATCAAAAGTCACTGTATCACCAGCAATACTTACAGGTTTAAGTATTAAGATAGGCGCCGGTGAACAACAATAAGCGGCAAACAGTTCTATTGTTGTTTCCTCGTTTTTCTTTGGAGAATACGACAACACTTGCGAATCAAAATTCTCTATTTGTAAATTAACCGTGTCGATACCAATTCCTGTTATAAAAATAAATGCAGAGGTGTTTCTGTTGTAAGAGTTCATTTCGTCCCACTTAACTTCCATGACCTCGTCTTTGTTTACAGTAATCTCTTTTAGGTCACTTATATATGACCACAACTTACCCCCAGAAGTAATCGCGATTTTCTTTATGGTTGTCGACTGATCAATAGCTATCGGTACATGACATTCTTGTATATATCTCCTAAGACCGGGAAGAACTGCTGTATTCCCTTTGTTGTCAATACAAACATGAGCCTTAGGTATATAATCTATAAAATTTTGAACCTGTATCGTAAAACCATCGTATCGATCAAAACAATAAACTCGATTCTCCCACTCTTCTTCTGCTAATTTCAAATAGTTTTGGACTTCAGCATTGTCACAAACACCCTGAAAGTTACCCGTTTCTGATCCAAACTCTACTGCAATTTTTTGGGCATTTAATATGTTTTGTTCTTCTACGTAATTATTTGATGATTTATCCATACTAGGAACAATTTCATTTGTTTGATCTGTGGTTCCAACCTCCGGGTCAATTACTTCTGGTATAGGAGGAGGGGGTTTTAAAGAACTAAAATCATTGTGGTAATCTTGGAAAAGACTAATGAGCGACATGATGACTACATATAAAATAACCAAAATAATTATAAGTAAAACAGGTTTTTTGTTTTTAGGAGTTTCCTGTTGAACCTGAGTTTCTTGAGATTCCATATGTTAAAAGTGTGCTTGTTTTTTAATTTTTATATATGTAATTAAAGTATAAAGCCAGATTAAAATACCGAAAAGAAGCAGCAATACAACTGAGATATTTGGTGTCCAAATTGATTCGTTTATAGTCCTTGAAAAAAGAAGAAAAGTATTTACATCAGAAACTGAGTTAAAAACTAAGTTAAAAGCTATAAAAACAAGAAGGCTAAGAAATACTAATAAAGCTAGAAATTTATAAATCAAACCCTTACGACTAACCAGCACAAGTATAATTCCTATAAAGTATGCTAAATAAGAAAACAAGAAAAGGGTTGGGTACAAAAACATACAGAAAAAAGAGAGGGTAGCTAAAATACCCGTAACAACCAACCCCCATTTAAAGAATTTCATATACAAAAATTATAGCAGTACCCTGTCAAAAATACTGGTAATAAGAATGCCTTGTCTGAAAAGTTAAGTTAACATATGTTAACTTAATTACATGGCTAAGAATATAGGTAAATCCAAGGGTAACCCTTGGATTTACAGTAACTAATGTTTCAATGCGTAGTAAGTATCGTGGTAAGTATCTTGGTAATTATAAATTAATGAGGGTTTAATTCAGAGACCAGATGGCAAAGTTTAGATACATGGCGAAGCTGACCCAAACAATATAGGGCACCAAAAGCCATGCCGCCGGCGTATCTACGACATTCCAACATTCTATAGAATGTTGGAATGTTTATTGGAATGATTTTGCTCCGAACGTTGAATTTTGATCCGTCAGTTGGCGGATTAGATCGCCTGTCCGCCTCTGGAGAAGGCGAACAAAAGGGAAGGGGGTCGGGAGGAATCCGCGCGAGCTTTGGCTTTCTTTTTTGAAAAAATCGGCGGCTATCTATCAAATTTTAAAAAATATTCTTTTGGTCTTGATTCCTGCTCAATTATATCAGACCAGCCCAGCTCTATTTCTGAAACTCTTTTTATTTCTCCATTTTGCAAACAAAGTGGGTCAACTACTCGTGATTTACAAAATACTTTTCCGTCATAATTGGTTGGGTCATTTTTGAAAGCGATTTTATTGTTCATTCTTTCAAAAAGCAATTTCAATTTGGGGTCATTGTGGATATGAGGTTCTATTTTTGAAAGGACGATTTTATCAGTCGTATATAAATCGGTTTCAGAAATGTATTTTTCTGAAAGCGCATATCGTAAATAATCTCCAACTGTTCGAAACATAACTGCAGAAGGTAATCCGGCATAATAGTTTGTATTAAGTTTCAGAAACAACTCCGCATATTTTTTTGCACTTTTAAAATCTTTAAAAATCCACTTCCCATTTTTAGCTGTGAGGTTATCAATAAAAAATTTTCCGTTTTCTATTTCCTTAAAAACAGTGGCAGTTCTCAATGAATAATCTATCCTATCCGAACATAAATCTGGCAAATCATTTTCTTTAAGAGGAAAATTTTTATCATCAAGAATATAATCCAAATCAAGATTATATTTTTTAAGAATTTCTGGTATTTCTGATTTTCTAACATAATCATCGAAAACATTATCCTGATGATTATGTTCTTTTTCAGAACCAGCGTCTAAAACATAGTCTATACAATGAGAAAATGCTGAATGAGAAACATCGTGAATAAGTCCGGCAATTTGTTCCTCAATTGGTGCTCCATAAATTTTCAAAAGCAAATAATCGCCAATTGAATGTTCAAAACGCGAATGTGCGGTGCCGGGGGAATGAGGTTCAAAATATCCAGCTTGATCTATTTCTTTCAACCTTTGAAGTGTTTGAGAATTTATCAATTCCAAAATTACTGGTTCCGTGATTTCAAAAGTTCCATATACTCTATCTGTATATTTCATAATTATTCCTCAACAAAATAATCTGAATCAATTTTTTTAATATCGTAACTAATCACTTTTGAAATCCCGATATTATTTTCAATCACAAGTTGAGTAAGCATTCTGCCGTCAACTAGAATTGTTTTCATAATGATGGTGTTGATTTAGGATTTAGCGGTTTATTAAATCTGCATAGTGTTCTAGCATAAAATCATGATAGAACTTGTTGTCAGAAATGTATTTATAGATATTAGCTGTTTTCTCAGGTTGCTCATTAGCAAATTCTGCACATAACTTATCTACCTCCCGCTCATTATCAGCCGTCAGTATATATTCTTTGATTGACCCATCCTTAAACTTAAATATGAATACTATATCTTGTTCACCAACAATCTCGTTCCAAAACCCCACATCCAGTTTATTCTTGATAAGCTCTATGTATTGGGCTAGATTTTCTTCAGACATCTTTAAGCATCTGTCTCCATCTGGTTTAGTTTCTTCAATACTAATACCTAAATTTGAAAGGTCTTTATCATCAATCCTACTAGCTCCCATTAAATAGCTCAGATAAATCATGTTTATTTAAGGGAGATGACTTGTAATCCATTCTTATCAATATCTTCTCTCGACCAGAATTTCGTCAACTCATCGATTTTCCATTTGCCTACATAACCGACTTTTTTCTCTACCTCTCTGCCAGTATATTCTTTAGTATCTGGATCCCATTCTTTAAGTATAAGAGTATCACCCTCGTTTATCTCAAAGTCATTAAGCCGAAGCTCGAAGGTTTTCTTGCCATCTAGTATTTTTTCAAAGTATTCAGGCCAGATTTTCTTTTCAATTTTCATAATGAAAGTATATCAGTTTTTAATTCGACAAACTTGTTACTTCTCTTCAACCATGGTCTTCCGGCCGGCGTATCTACGACATTCCAACATTCTATACCTGCCTGCCGCAGGCAGGGAATGTTGGAATGTTTATTGGAATGATTTTGCTCCGAACGTTGAATTTTGATCCGTCAGTTGGCGGATAGGCTGCTCCGCCCCACTGCCCTTTATTTTTTCGAAGTATATTTATAATCCACATCACGTTGTTCGGCAGGAAGCTTATAGCCGTCAGTTTCGAAAGGATAAGCAAGCACCCCGCTGGGGAAAGTCGCATCGGGGCTATAACTTTTCCAATAAAAGAACGAGCCAGGTTGAACAAGGTGAAGATGTACGTCTCCTTTTTGAATGTTCGGATTTACTGATGTATCCGGTATATCGAAGTAGAAATCAGCAAAGGAGTGAGTACCAACACTACCCGGTGCCGGTACGGTGCCAGCAAATCCAATTAGT
>Ga0209541_10000334_pt1 | contig 92143 bp, 95 predicted proteins | sample RifCSPlowO2_01_FD_184027 | JGI IMG/M metagenome (GOLD analysis project Ga0209541, IMG submission 184027) | Groundwater microbial communities from Rifle, Colorado - Rifle CSP2_plank lowO2_0.1 (SPAdes) (version 2) | ecosystem: Environmental > Aquatic > Deep subsurface > Groundwater | place... | reverse complement strand
AATATGCAATTATAGAAACTCATAGGCAGACATGGAAACATCAGGGAAAATATCTTTATAATGAATTATTAAATGTTATAAGAAATTAGTTATAGAGGAGCTTTATATTTACGGAAAAAAATAAAATGAAAAAAATAATAACAGGAAATTGGCATAAGCGTTGGAGCCCTAAGGCAGAAGCTGAAGAAAGAATTTATAGAGTTGAAGAATTCTTAGCTAATAATGGTTATACTCTTGCCCAGAATTCTCCAGTTCGTGTTCGTACAGACAGAGTAATATTAGACGATGAAGTACTACAGTCAACAGGAGACAAAAATATCTGGAATATAGTTGAAGAGAGAATCAGAAAAAATTATAGTAGCAGATTAGTGAGCAATCTTCATGGACTTGTTCATGAAATGTTGAATATTAGGCCACATAACAGAAAAAGCTTTTCAAGTTTGGATGATTATGAACCGGGAGAGATTACGGTTTGTTATAACACTAATAAAGGAGAGTTTAACTTTGTTGAATTAGCTGTTAAGACACCTGATCCTTTCTCAAGTATGCACTTAAACCTAGACTACACAGATAGAAAACAGTTGCTTTTTGATTGGGGGCATACAAATAGATTAATTGTTGAAGTCTGTACAGGGGATGATGATTTTGCTAAAGAAATAGTAAAAATTGCGCAGAAAAAATAGGTTTTGAAATTGAGTATTCTAACAAATAAATTGAAAAAAACTAAACCTGTTCAGTTAGGTCACTTCTTTTCAAAATCTAACTTTACATCATGAGGAAGAATATATCCTTTTTCTTTTAGAAGATCTCTCGTTTCTTTTCTATATCTAAAGTCATGAAGCATTTTGTGGTGATTTGGACAAAACCCAATAAGATTTGATTTAGAATTGTTCTTTTTGTTTTCATCTTGACATAATTGCTGTTAGGAACAAATAGAATAATACACACAAAGATTTATAATATTGTTACTATTCATTCTGTGTGAGGTGGATTATGAAAGAGGTTGGTGATTCTCGAGATAAAATCAGTACTTTCCTACATGTTATTTATCCATCAATAAAAAAAGTTATTCTTACTATTACTTTGTCTCTCTTCATTCTTTATCTCTTCTATCATGTTTGGTTTATTCAATGTGAAAAGTTAATACAGCCTATATTAGAACTACCCCGGTATGAAACACTTTATTGTTCTTTTGAGCAGTTTACTACTTCTGATAGATTAGTAAATTATACAAGTAAAGGAATTCTTACAATACTTTTTAGTTTGATTCTTCTTCCTTATCTTTTTGTATGTATCCTCGTAGAATTCATTATGTCTAAAAAACTTCAGCGATGGAGTTATAAAATGAAAGGAGCATTTATGGGTGGAATGATCAGTCTTTTCATCTTTATTCTTATACCTCTTATGTTTGTAAATGAATATGTGTCTTGGACAGAATTTCTTGCGGAGAGAGGAATTATGCCATGGAATATAATCGTCATGATCATTAGCATATTTATTACACAACTACTTTTTCATTGTACTTGGTTTTCTTTCGGGGGCGGGGGTTGTAATTAGATTGCTGAAATCTTTTTTCATCTCTTTATTTTTATTGTAGAGACTCTAATATTTATAACGATTGGTATACTCTTGGGTATCTTTTACAATAAATATATCTCAAATAATCAAAAATCTTCAAGAAGAATAAATAAAAAAAATAAAATATACTGAAAATAAATACCTTGAAGGAATAACACCCGTCACAGTAGACATCTTTGGAAATGATAAAGTGCTTATTTTAATCTATAATGAACCAAGAACATTTACATTGATTTATAATGAGAGTACTGCAACTTCTTTTAAAATTTTTTTTGAAAAATTGTGAAAAATGGAAAAAAGTTAAAGGTGTTTAGACATGGAGAGGGGGTTTAGCGATAATAAAAATAAAGTTCTATGAAAAATGTCTACCAAAACATTTAAATACTACTTACTCCATAATCTAATAGTGCATAATTTTAGATTAATCTAAAATTAATGTATGGATAACTTTAGAATATGGTATTAACGAGAAAAATATTTGAGAATCTGAAAGAACAGGCAAAGGACAGAAAAATATCTCTTTTAATTGGGGCAAGGCAGGTAGGAAAAACAACTTTACTAAAAGAGTTATTTAACCAGCTTTCTGTTAAAAATAAATGTATTTTTCTGGATTTAGATATACTTTCAAATTATGAAAAAGTAAGCAGTTTTGAAAATTTATTGAATACTATTAAACTAAATGGGTATGAAGAAAAACAAAAAGAATTTTTTTATATTTTTTTAGACGAATTCCAAAAATACTCTCCTCTTGCTAGAATTATGAAAAATGTATATGACAATCTTCCTAATGTTAAGATATATGCTTCTGGTTCTTCTTCCCTAACAATAAAAAACCAAGTTCAGGAGTCTTTAGCAGGAAGAAAAACAATAAATGAACTATTCCCCCTAAGTTTTGAAGAATTCTTATTTTTCAAAAAAGAAGAGAATCTTGTAAATAATTTGAAGAATATTAAAAAATTAAAGGGAGATAATTTATTGGGTTCATTAAAGGAATATAGAAACCTTTTAGAAGAATTTATGGTCTTTGGAGGATTCCCAGAAGTTGTAATAAAAAGTTCAAAAGAAGAAAAGATTCAGGCTCTTTCCAGCATTTTTGATTTATATATAAGAAAGGATTTGGTAGAATACTTAAATATAGATAGGATTCTTAATGTCAAGAGATTAATAGAATTTTTGGCAGTAAAAAATGGACAGAAAATAAAATATGAAGAAATATCAAAAGTCAGCTCATTGAATTTTAATGAAATAAAGAAATACATAGAAGTACTTTCAGAGACTTATTTCATAAAAGAAATTAGGCCTTTTTTCACAAATAAAAATAAGGAGATAGTTAAAATACCCAAAATATATTTTATAGATAATGGGGTTAGAAATTATTTTATAAATAATTTCAATCAAATAAAATTAAGAGATGATGGTGGATTTTTGTTTGAGGGGTTTGTTTTATCTGAATTAATTAAGACAGGAATAGAAAATATCTGGTTTTGGAATGACAAAAATCTTGAGGAAGTTGATTTTATTTTAAAAAAAGAGGGAAATATCATTCCAATAGAAATTAAATTCAAAGAAGATTTAAAATCAACTGACTTTTCAGGATTAAATGTCTTCTTAGATTCTTACAAGCAAGTTAAAAAAGCTTATTTAATAAATCTAAACCAGCAAAAAAAAGAAAAGAAAATCTCTTTAATGCTTCCTTACTTGGTTAGACAAGAATTTAAGAGTTAAAGGTGTTTAGACATGGAGAAGTTGTATAAATTAGATTAATAAAAGGGATAAAAATAATTTTGAAAAATTGCCCAGATAGACTATTCGGAAAGCAGGATACCTGTTAGAAGGATACCTGTTGCAGTTGAGGTTAAGCCTATCACTGTTGGCGTTGAACCTGAGCACTCTGTAGCCAACTAACCTACTCTACAGAGAACTGAATTAATAATATCTTTTTGTATTCATTTCTCTGTCTAGACAACTGATAAAAACATAACTTATTAAATCAGTTATCTATAAAAAGAGTCTCCTAGCGTCTTAAAAGACAGAGCACCATCACTTCATTGTTCAAATTTATTATTAAATTTACTTAATGTTGTGATTGAATTTTATGACTTAAAATAAACCTTAATGATGTACTGGTTAATTGACATGTAGTCCATTAAATCTTCTTCTTGCTCAAGGAAAAAAACTTTCTGGGCAGTAATTATAAGAAAAAGGTGTTTAAATTTTTTTCTGAATTTGTTCAACATACAAGGCGAGCAAAACAACAAAGCTTATTCAACCTTTAATAACCCGGAAAGCAGGAAACCTGCCAGAAGGATACCAGTCGCAGCTGAGGATAAGCCTATCACTGTCAGCGTCGAACCTGAGCACTCTTTCATCTTTTTTATTTGGTTTTTTATTTAATCTCCAAAGAGAACTATCTGTGTCATTAAACCATTGAGAAACATTATTTATTTTGTTAATATCTTGTGTTCCTATTAATGATTCTAAAACTTGTTTATCTGAAATATCTTTAATCCAACCATCAGCACCAACAACATTTTCATTTAAAAAATATTCATCTGAAGTTCCATGATTATGAATAACCTTATCACTTTCTGAATGATTGTAAACTACTCTGGTTAAGGTATTTGGACACTGTCTAAAACCTTGTCTAAGAAATTGTCTTAACTTTTCAGATTCTTGAGCTTCATCTCTTAGTTCATAAGCTCTTGAAGCAATAGCCCAAATTAATGGAGCATCTGTTGGATGAGGATTTCCTTTTTGTTTTTCTGTTTCATAAAGTTCAGAAAGCTTATCTTGAGCTATTTCTGGAGTCATTTTTTCAGAAAGCTGATAAGTTTCAGTTTTTCCTCTGTAAACAACTCCTGAAATAGTAAATATTCCTTCACTCGGAGCTTGATAGATAATTCTTGGTTTTTCTGTCATAGAAATAATGATAATTTTATATTTATAAATCTTTCTATTATATTAATTTTGTAATGGTAACAACTAAAAGAAATAATATTAATTCTTTGGAAATATTTATAAACACCTGTAAAGATATATTTACATATGGAAACAAAAATGAACATACTAAAACCTTTTTTTGAAAATCCTAATGAGGAGTTTCAAATAAGAGAACTTTCAAGATTATTGAGGATAAACCATACAACAATAAGGCAACATCTCTTGAAATTAGTTAAAGAAGGGCTAATTGAGATAAAAAAAGGAAAGCCATATGACTACTTTAAGGCTAAAATAAATAAGAAGTTTCTAAATCTAAAGTTATTTTTTAATCTTGAGAAGCTTAGAGAATCAAATCTAATTGAACAAATTGAAAAAGATTATGATTATCCTGCTGTAATTTTATTTGGAAGTTATGCATCTGCAACAGATGATTCTAAAAGTGATATAGACTTGTTTGTTTTAACAAATATCAAAAAAGAGAGTAATTATTCTAAATTTGAAGGTAAATTAGGTAGAAAAATAACATTACATCTCTTTTCAAAAGAGACTTTTAATTCAGCAAAGAAGAAAAATCCCGAATTAGTAAACAATATTCTCAATGGTATTACTCTCTCTGGAAAATTGGAGGTTTTTGAATGAGTTTTGAGAATTTAATTAAAGAATGTATTAGAAGTATCTTTAGGAGATTTGTATACTAATTGGCAATTAGTATCTAGGAACATATGTAACCACAGACTTTAATCAAAAGCTTGTAGTTATAACCACAAGTTTTATAAATAGGTTTGCAATGAGATATCCATGGAAATAGAAATTTTAAAGAGAATAATAACAAGCCAAAGAGAAGAGTTTGAGAAAACTTTTAAAGAATTCCCTATTATAAAGAGAGATAATTTGGATTATGTAAAACCTTTCTTGTCACATCCAAATATCTTGGCCATTCTTGGAGTTAGAAGATCGGGAAAATCCATTTTTTCTATAATTTTAGCTAAAGAATTAAAAGAAAATTTTGGATATATCAATTTTGATGATGAAAGATTAATGAGTTTAAAAACAGAAGACTTAGATAAAATTTTACAGGTGTTTTATGAGCTCTATGGAGAGATCAGATTAATTATACTTGATGAGCCCCAAAATGTTATAGGGTGGGAATTATTTGTAAATAGGCTAAGAAGAACTAAAAAAGTAATAATTACGGGAAGCAATTCTAATCTTCTTTCAGGAGAATTAGCAACGCATTTAACAGGAAGATACATAGATTTTACATTATATCCTCTTTCATTCAAGGAAATTTTAAACTTCAAGCCAAATATTTATTCAATAGAAGACATAGCAAAAGTGCAAAGACAATTAGATAATTATCTTAAAGAAAGTGGCTTTCCAGAATTTAGGTACTTCGGGTCTAAAATTGTAGAAGTTATATATCAAGATATAATAAATAAAGATTGCTTAGATAGATATATTATTAAAAATAAGAAGACTTTTAAAGAACTTTCAAAATATTTAACATCAAATTTTTCAAGTGAATTTACCTATTCTAAACTATCAAATATTTTTGGTATAAAGGATGTGCATACTGTTAAAAACTATGTAGATTACTTAAAAGAATCATTTGTTATAATTGTTATTGACAGATTTTCACCAAAATTAAAACAACAGATAATTTCACCAAAAAAAGCATATGTAGTGGACCATGGTATTTGCAATTTTTTAAGTTTTAAATTGTCAAAAGATACAGGCAAGCTTCTTGAAAATATTACTTGTATAGAACTTTTAAGAAGAAAATCTATTAATTCCAATCTAGAGATTTATTACTGGAAAGATTATCAGCAAAATGAAGTAGATTTTGTAGTTAAACAAGGTCCAAAGATAAAAGCACTCATTCAAGTATGCAAAGACCTTTCAGAAAATGAAACAAAAGAAAGGGAAGTAAAGAGCCTAATTAAAGCGGGTAAAGAATTGAAATGCAAGGATTTAATTATAATAAGCAGAGATAAAGAGGGGAAAGAAATTATAAATGGCACAAAAATTAAATTTGTACCTTTGTGGAAGTGGTTGCTTGAGTAAACATGATGAATCATTAACTCAAAGTGTTTAGACATGGAGAAGTTGTATAAATTAGATTAATAAAAGGGATAAAAATAATTTTGAATTAGTTTAATCTAAATCTGATAATGGACAACCTTTATCTTCGCAAACTTTTTTTAATGCGCTTTCTGCAAATCTTAAGTTTTGTTCTCTTTCTGCTTCTATTTCTACATGGTTTGGTACAATTACTTTTATTCTGGCAGTAGTATAGCTTCTATAAATAAATTCACAAACTCCTTCATTTATCACATCATTTTTAGACGTAATCCTAATAAAATCATTATTATCTTTTTCTAAAGTTGAAGTCATATTTCCAATTACCAAATTATTCCAAAGAGTTCTTCCACAAAGTGTATACCCCGAATCTAATTCATAATTCTTATGCATATTTTTTGAAGAAGTAAAATATATTTAAAGTTATATGTAACAAATTAACTATGTTAAATAAAGAAATTGCCTAAAATTTCGCTATCTCCGCAGCAAGCTACGGAGTATTCACCGCGAAATTTTTCGCTTTCAGCGACCAGCAATTTCAGTCTTTCAAAATCTGCCACAGCAAGCTGTGGGGTATTAAACCCAGATTTAGAAATAAAATCTTAGCACTTGGTTAGACAAATCTTAAAAAGATTAATCTGTTAACTTAGGTCACCTTAGTGATTAAAAAGACGAGTACTGATAATAAAGATTGTACGAAGCTTTTACGAGGAAAAGGGGGGTTTAGATTATTTTAATCTAGAAGAACTAAAGATAATTGATCTTTGAAGATAACTTCTGGTCTTATTTGATATAAAGTGTTTAGGAGATTCTTGTCCTGTTGCTTCTTTATACTTAACCCTTGCTTGAGATTTAATTTCATTAATCATATCAATGATAGAATTCCTAGCACCCCAATATTTATCTCCGATAGGAAGATATTTTGCTTCATATGCTCTCTGTACATCTAATAACGCTAAGGTCTCATTAATATCTAACTGATCCATTCGTGAATGATACCAACTATTTGCTCTCACTAACCTTTCTTGAGTATCATTAATATGGAGTACTTCAGGATCTTCCATCATATCTAATTATGTTAATTCTCTTTTTAACTCTTCAACATATTTCTTAACATCTACTTCTAATTTTGGCATTTTTTATTAAATACCTTAAGATATTTAAAGATTATTGTGAAGGAAAAGGGGGTTTAGAAGAATTCTGAGGTTTCAAATTCTAATCCTGGCTCATCATTCATCTCTCTTCTTAATACCTCTCCAACAGGTGTTTGCATTGTTTCAACTCCTATTAAAGGTCCTTTTTTAATATCTTCATCATCTCGAGTAAGATTAACATAAGCTCTAACAGATTCTTCGGGAGTTTCATATCCGCCCATTAAAGATTTTATATAGGCTTCATGTGATTCTTCTGTGCTCTTAGGTGAGCTTTGTGAACCTTGTCCATTTTTTGCATATTCTTCTAGTCTTGATGCTGCATTTCTTAAAACTTCTGCTCTTTGAGATGCAAGTTCTGGTGTAACACGATCAAAATAATATGTTATTAATTTATTAACATCTCTATTTCTGTTATAGATAAAATCATTTAAGGGCCTTCTATGGGCTACTCCAAACTCATCTTCTACAATAACTTCTTCTTGGGTAAAATCAAAATAATAAATATGAAGATTTTTTGGATCTACTTTTTCGTTGGGTGGATGCCTGTGCAGATAGGGAACTCCCTGTTCCATAAGGTTACCTAAATAGTCATAATGTCTTCTTGGTTGGTCTTTTGTTTGTTTTTCCATACTTGAAGAATGATAAAATAGAGGTATTTAAATGTTATTAAGTTTAAATTTATTTAAAATTGTGAAAAAAGATGAGAAAAATACTAAAAATGACAGCAAATTTTTCATTAATTTTTTTGTTTTTGGAGGGGTTTGTTCACTTAGGTAAGCTTTGTGAATGAGAGGATAAATGAGATAATTTTATTTTACTTTCTTATTTTCTAAAGAATCAAATTTTTTTAATGCTTCTTCACAAACTTGGATCATTTTTAAAGCAAGATCTTTTCCTCTTGAATGAGACCAATCATGATATTGATTATACCACCAATTTGCCCAATCAAGCTTTTTTTGAATATAGGGTTTTGCGAGTAGATAATTCTTGTTTGATAATATTTGAATTCCTTCCAGAATTACTTCATTAGATTCAACTTTTTGGATATATTGGTATACTTCTTCTGGAGAAGGATTAATTCCAAGATGAGTGAAATATTCCATTATATTTTATGTGATTTGATAAAAATTAATTTAATTAACTTAATTTAAATTATTCCATTTAACATGAGAATTTGAATAATTCCAGCAGCAATTAAATATAACCCTACAACAAGTCTAAGGAATTTAGGCCAGACTAAAACTAGAATTCCAAGTAAGATTGCCACTATTGCCCAAGCAGTTAATGTAATTGAAACAACCATTAAATAAAACATTATTCAAAGTTTATATATTTAATCATGAAAGTGTGGTTGTTGTTCACATAGGTAATCTAAGTTTTATAAAATGTGTTGGAAGATTAAGTTTTGTGTTGGAATGCTGTTTAGACGGGTGTTTAAATGATTTTATCGACGGAAAATTAAATAAAAAATACAAATTTAGACAGGTGTTTAAAGCTGTCTAATGTTGTTTAATGGCTGTCCAAAGGTGTTTAAGCCCGTTTAGACAGGCTGTTTAATGTGATTTTTTGATTTAAACACCTGTTTTAAGATGAAAAAATTAGTAAAATCCAACACATATCCAACACATTTTTTATATTCTATAAAAGAGAATAAACTTATTTTTGTCGAATGAAAATAGTTCAAAGAAAGATTTTTAAAGTATGTTTTTGTATATATTTTATGTTTGGATGGTTATTTAACACTAAAAAAGAGGCTGAATCTGTCAAAGAAGAGACAAAAAAAGGATTTGAGTCTGTAAAAAAAGATATACAAAGTGTAAGTGGATGGATTAAACACCTTGATTCTGAAAGACAAATACATAAAAACGAGTTAGAGGTTATAAAAGAAGATTTGTCGTCTATTAGAGAAGAGATTGAAGGAATAAAAAATATGGTTTCTATGTTGGGAAATCTTAGACCAGTTGGAGGATTTAAAACACCTAGACAGCTGTCTAATAAACAAACAGCTGTTGAAGCTGTCCAAACAGCTGTCCAAACAGCTGTCCAAACACCTAAATTAGAACAATTTTCATTAACTGAAAGAGCACTTTTGTGGATACTTTTAAATAGTGACATGAAATTTAGTTATGAAGATTTAGCTGCAGTATTAGGCAAAGAAAAATCAACAATAAGAAGTCAGATAAATGGAATAAAACAAAAAAGTGAAATAATAGAAGAAGTTGTAGAAAAAAATGGGAAAAAAAGGGTTTACATACCAGATAATATAAAAGAAATAATGTTAAAAAAATCAAAAGTGAAGGTTGAAAATAAACGAAAAAGAAGTAAAAAAGAAGAAAATTAAGAAAAAAGAATTAAAAAACAGAAAAGTGAGAGAAAATACAAGGAAATAAAGTAGATAAATACATTAAAAAACAGAAAAGTGAGAGTTAAATATTATTAAAAATTAAAGAAAATAAAGGTAAAACCGAGAAAAGTGAATTAAATTTTGATTTATTAAGCCTTAAAAAAGCTAAAATCAAGAAAGTTAGGGTTAAAATTTAAGGAAAAATTAAAGAAAAGGAATAAAAAATTTAATCTTTCTTAGTTATTCGGTAAACAAGAAAACTTAGCTTTTGCTTTAATTAGTTTAGTTAGAGGTCCCTTAAACTTAAAATTGTAGAAAGTGTAGCTATTTTTTTAAGATTTTTTGAAATAGAAAGATGGATGTTTTTGTTATTAATTTTTACTTTGTCGACGGGAATTCCTTTTTTTATTAATCTTCCTACATAATCCCTAATTGAACTTTCTGTAAGTTTTAATTTTTCTGCTATATCTTTGTAATCTGTATGTCCTTTTTCCTCTTCTAGTTGATATATCGTCGAAAAAACAATAATTTCTTGATCTGTAAGCCTTTTAAATTTTAGTCTAATCTCTTTCTTAATGCTGTCTAATGAATTTAACAACTCAGAAGCATTTTCTATTTGATTTTTGTTATAATCTTCTGTAATATGGATGTTCTTTTTTGTGGTGAGTAAAGAAGATTTAATGTATGTTTTTTGTTCTTTTTCTATGTGTTGATGTGTCTGTCTGTCTGTCTGTCTGTCTGTCTGTCTGTCTGTTGGAACCCCCTGATTTCCTGTGGAGAAGCTAATATTTATAGGTTTTAAGGGTTTTAAAGATAAGTTATATGTTGGATATGTCTTAATTATGTGTTGGTTTGTTGGAATTATGTGTTGGTTTGTTGGAATTATGTGTTGGTTTGTTGGAATTATGTGTTGGTTTGTTGGAAGTTGTTTTGTAGTAGGTAAATCAATATCTTTTTGATTTTTTTGTTCATTTTCTTTGTTTTTTAATAATTTAATATTGGTTTCTTCAACTTTTTTTGAAAGTTCTTTAAGAATTTCACATAAATTAATCATCTCATTCCTTAATTCAATATTAAACTCTTTTAGAGATTTAATCTCCTCTTGTAAGGATTTTATTGTTCCTATTTCCTGTCTTAAAAAAAGAATATCTGTTTTAACTTTTTGAAACGCGCGTTTAATTAATTCTTCGTCTTTTTTCATATTAATTTAAAATTTTGATGGATATAAATATTTATGTGAAAAAGAGTAAATAAGGTTAGATTGAGTTTACTAAAAAAGGATAAATTATTGGTGGTTTTTATAAACATTATAGGCTGGTTCTGAAAATTTCCATCTTGATCTCTTTTTATACTCTTTTCCTTTGGGGTTTTTTTTAATTTCAGTAAGGATGTTTTTTTCTTTAAGTCCTAAAAGAAGGTTTTTAACAAATTCTTCATCTCTTGCTATTTCTTTTGCAATATGAGATGTAAACAATGGCTGTGGGGATTTAGAATAGATTACTGCTAAAATTTGTTCAGAAATCTTCTCTAACTTATTTTTAGATATTTTCATAAAGACTAAAAATTATTTGATTATAAAAACCTTATTCTTTTTCAATTTTCTCATTTTCCTCATTTTCCTCATTTAATAAAGAGTCTTGGGAATTTTCCTGAGAAGAAATATTCACTTTAGGAGATTGTAAATGAAAAGGCAAATTAAGTTTTTCTTCTAATCTTAATGATTCTACATAGGTTTTTCTTAATATAGCGTCTATAATAAATTTCCTTAATTCTTTATCCTGGAAAGGTTTATTTTCTTCTAAATCTAATACAATTTCTTCTTTTTCTATTTCTATGTAAATAAGCCCTTTAAATTCTAAATTAGCTATATCTTCATAAATAATACTATAAACAAATTCAAAACTAAATATTGGATAGTTATCTTTTCCAGGCATTGGTTGTTTTTTTACTTCTCCTAGATTAAACTTTGAATTAACACTAAGTAACCCTTCTGGTTCTTTAATTAATTCTGCTAAAACTTTTTTTAATTTAAATCCTACAACTCTCATATTTAAATAAATTAGATGTTTATTTTTAAAGATTTGTATTAAAATTGAGTTAGGACAGAAATAATTATTACTACTCTATGTAAGTATAAATACTCTATCCTTTAAATATTTTGTATCTTTATAGTAGTTACAAATAGAAAGCTTTTTAAATAAAGTTTGATTTAGTTTTTTATGGATAAAGTACTAAAACAACCAGAAGAAAAGAAAGGTAAGGAAAGCTTAGTTGATACTCTGGGAGTTGTTAGCTATTCTTTAATTGTTGGTGCTGGAATGGACTATTCTGCAGGATTGAGAGGGAGGGGTATTGTTGCATCAAGAGTTTATGGTACTATAATTAATATTCCTACCGGAGCACGTTATGGTAAATGGAGAAATTTTGTTTATGAAAAGACCAGAACAACTGACAAAAGTTCTAAATTAAGAAAAGGTGTGGCGGAATTATTAGCATTTAATACTTTTCAAGTTCCATTATATACAACAGTAGTTGCAATTGGAAGTTTAGCTTCAAATTTACTATCTAATGGAGAATTTAAAATAGATTTTGATAAAGTTTCTACAGGAGCACAACATTTAGCAATGGTCTCCCCCCTTATTGGACTAACTATAGGGTTATATACTGAAGGATTGAGAAAATTATTTGGTTTAAAATCTGCTCCTAGGAAAGCAAGAGAAGGTTTAGAAGGAAAATTTGAATAAATCTCTTTAGATTTATTTTACAGGACTTCTTTTATCCACAAAACCTATTAAAAGGTATTTAAGGATAAAAAAGATTGATTATTATAGAAAAAGATATTAGTTTTTTACCATTCTCTTGTCTTTTTCTATCTAGCAAAGGAGTAAATGGGGTAAATTAAAAACGTCCTTTGCTATATTCAAAATAAGCCTCTTTTGTTTAAATTAGGTCTTCTTCTGAAACAATAACAAAGTCACCTATAGCAATTATAGAAGCATAAGGTATTAATAATTCATTAGATTTTGTTGTTTCTAAGTTAAGGTTCCTTGTATAAGGAGTAGGATCTTTAACAACTATATTAATTAACTCTCCTGATTTTGTTTCAAAAGTAATATCTTTGACAAAACCAAGTCTTTTACCTTCTTTTGTTACCACCATTTTAGAAAGAATTGCTGTAAATGGGTTTTTATTTTCTGGCATGATTATTTTAATTGCAAGTAATTTATAAATTTATCTATATCTTAAAAGTATAAATAAAACAATAAAAATTAATAAAATTAAACTAATTAAAGAAATAATTAAAAGAAAAAGCGAGTTAGATAAAAGAAAAAAAGATATTTGAATGGTTAAATAAAGAAGAAAATCTAAAGAAAAAAGAGAAAAATGATTAAAAAACAGAAAAGGGAATTAAAAAATATACAAGGGTGACCCTATAGTTTCGTATGGAAAGGTTTATAAATAAAATTTAAAGTTTTGTTGTTTTATTTTTATTTAAAAAAATTTGTATTGTATAAGATATATTATATATAATTTAAAGATAATAATATAATATAATAATACAAAATAAAAAATCAATGAGAAGAGAAAATATAATAATAAAATAATTAATAAGAGGAAATAATATAACAAATATTTCAATCAATAAAAAGAATAAAGAAAGAATAAAGAAAGACAATATTCTAATCTAAAATAAAGTCATTAATCAAATAATCTCCCTTAAAATAGGTAATATCAACCAATTTCCATAAGAAATGATGGTGTAATACTTACTTAGTAGTTATAATGTTTTTTAAAGAAGTAATGATTGTTTTCGTCTGTATGTTTTAAAAAAAGCTAATTTCCATAAGAAATTAAGGTGAGAGAGTTGAAATATAGTTATATTTAATATAAATTAAACTTCAATTAAAGATAAAGTAAATATAAATAATAAATTTAAAGAAAAAAATGGCAGTAAAATTAGATTCAATCTTTGATTCTTTTGATGAAAATAGTATTTTTAAAAACAAAAATATTCTACAAGCAGGCTATACCCCTGAAACAATTCCTCATAGAGATGATCAAATAAACCAGATTGCTTCAATTCTTGCCCCTGTCTTAAGAGGTGAAAGACCAAGCAATCTTTTTCTTTATGGTATGACAGGAACAGGCAAAACCCTGTCAGTGCAATATGTTAAAAATGAATTATTAAAAAGGGCAAAAAAAGAATCTGATTTTAAATTAAAAATTATTTATTTAAACTGCAAAATTGGAAAGGTTGCTGAAACTGAATATAGGATCCTAGCGAAAATTATCAGCCAGTTAGAGGGAAGAGTTCCTGATACCGGATTACCTACAAACACAGTTTATAGAAAGTTTGTTGATTTGATTGATTCTGAAAGCCAGCTGATAATTTTAATTTTAGATGAAATTGATGAACTTGTTAAAAAGATTTCAGATGATTTTCTTTATAATTTAACAAGATTAAACTCTGAATTATCTAAAACCAAGATTTGTGTTGTTGGAATCAGCAATGATACTGGTTTTTTGAATGAAATGAACCCTAGAGTAAAAAGTTCTTTATCTGAAGAAGAGATTGTTTTTCCTCCTTATAATGCAATACAATTAAAAGAGATATTAGAAAGAAGATGCAAAGATGCTTTTAAAGAAAGTGTTTTAGACAGTAGTGTTATTGCTAAATGTGCAGCATTTGCAGCTAAAGTAGATGGGGATGCCAGAAGAGCTCTTGATTTGATAAGAGTAGCTGGTGAACTTGCAGAAAGAGATGGAAGTAAAAAAGTAAAAGAAAATCATATAGATGAAGCTAATGATAAAATTGAAAAAGATAAAATTTTAGATGTTGTTAATGCTGGTCCAAGGCAATTTAAAATAGTTCTACACTCAATTATTGAATTATCTGAAAGATGTGCAAAACAAAGAAGGTTAGATGGCAATAAAAATGAGTCTTTTTTTACCGGTGATGTTTATAATTACTATAATGAATTTTGCGAAAAAAGGAATATTGATTTTTTAACTCAAAGAAGAGTTGGAGATATTATCCAGGAATTAGATATGTTAGGTATAATTAATGTGAGGGTTGTTTCAAAAGGAAGACATGGAAGAATGAGGGAAATTAAGTTAATTGTTCCGAAGTTAATAATTGAAAAAGTTAGAGAAATTATTAATAAATCTTTAAATTATGATTAAGTCCAATCTTGTTAAATTAAAAAAGGAGAAATAAAATGAACACCAAAGAAATTATAAAATTTTGTATAGAAAAGGGATTTTTATTAGATAAAGATATTCTTGAATTGTTTAGTGAAAATAATAATATTGATATAGAGACAAGCAAGTTAATTATTGAAAAAATCGGACAATATACTCAAAAAAGGGTTATTACTAAAAGTGTTTTTAATGAGAATAAAGATAAAATTGATAAAATTTTTTTGGCTTTACCAGAAAAAAGCCAAAGACAGGTTGAAGGACTGAAAATCAAGCTAGGATTAAGTATAGAAATTTCAAGAGAAATTACAAATTCTGAATTAAACTTAACTAGTTCTATACCTAAGATACACGAAAAAGGAAAAGAGTTTAAGGAAGAGATGCAATGTGCAACAACCCCTTATGGAAAAGAAATGGAGGAGTGTGAAGTTAAGATTATGTCTATGGGCCAAATATCAAGCAAAAAATTAGAAGTTAGTGATTTTGTGAAACATTTTAAGAATAGGTTTTTTGAAATGAGCAAGATTTTAAGAGAAAGAGGGGAATTAGATAATTTAATTTCAATAAACAAAATATCAAATGAAAATAAGTCTGTTTCAATAATTGGATTAGCTTCTAGTAAAAGAATTACCAAGAATAAAAATATGTTGATTGAACTGGAAGATTTAACCGGAAAAATTGTTGTTTTATTTAATATGAATAAGCCGGAGTTATTCAAAAAAGCAGAAGAAATTCCATTAGATTCAGTTATTGCTGTAAAAGGTTCTGGAAGCAGAGAGATCATTTTTGTCAATGATTTATTTTTTGTTGATTCTATGTTACAGGAAAGAAAAAAATCACCTGTTGAAGAATATGCTTTATTTATTGGAGATTTACATGTTGGAAGCAATAAGTTCATGGAAAAAAATTTTTTGAAGTTTATTGATTATTTAAATGGGGAGTTAAAAGATTTAAATAATAAGTCAGAAATAGAAAAAATAAAATATCTGTTTATTGTAGGTGATTTGATTGCAGGTGTTGGAATTTACCCTAATCAGGAAAATGAACTAAATATTCCAGATGTTGAAGGACAATATATTAAAGCAGCTGAATTGCTTGGAAAAATAAGGAAAGACATCAAAATAATTATTTCTCCTGGAAATCATGACGCATTAAGGATTATGGAGCCTCAGCCTTTACTTGATGAAAAATTTGCATGGGCTATATATGATTTAGATAAGGTAATATTGACTGGAAACCCCAGCCAAGTTAACATTGGAGCTAAGCAAAAAAATGGAGTAAATTTCTCAGGTTTTAATGTTTTAACTTATCATGGTTATAGTTTTCATTATTATGCAAATAATATAAGCAGATTAATGCAGGAAAAAGCTGTTCATGCTCCTGAAAAAATTATGGCTTATTTATTAAAGAACAGGCATCTTGCACCAACTCACTCTTCAACATTATATTTTCCAAGTGTTGATGATTTTTTATTTATTAAGCAAGTTCCAGATATATTTTTTTCCGGACATACGCATAAAAGTGCAGTTTCTTATTATAATAATATCCTGTTAATTTCAAGCTCAACTTGGGAAAGTTTGACTGCTTTTCAGGAAAAAATGGGAAATGAGCCTGATTTTTGCAAAGTGCCAATGTTTAATTTAAAGACAAGGGAGGTAAAAATTTTAGATTTTGAATAAAAAATTAAAATAAAAAAACTTTAAAATGAACAATCTAAAAACACAAGCATATTTTCAGGAATTGGAAAAACAAATTAGGATTAATTATAAAATTGCAGAAGAAGCAAGAAGTAAAGGTTTAGATCCTAAAAACAAAGTTGAAATCCCTTTAGCAAGGAGCTTAGCTGAAAAAGTTGTCAGCCTAATAGCAACTATTTATCCTCAAATGAATGATTCTGGAATTGTGGAAAGAATTCTTACCTTAGAAGAAGAATATGGAAAATTAGATACTACTGTAGCTTTTAAAATTGCAGAAGAAGTTGCAAAGCAGAAATTCTGCAAGTTTTCTTCTTTATTAGAAGCAATTGATGCAGGAATAAGAATTGGTTTCTCTTATATTACTCTTGGAGTTGTTTCTTCTCCAATAGAAGGATTTACTCAATTAAAACTTGGAAAAACCAAAGAAGGCAAGGATTATTTTGTTGCATATTTTTCAGGACCTATAAGAAGTGCAGGAACTACTGCTTCATGCATGGTTTTAGTTTTAATTGATTATTTAAGAGAGATGTTTGGGTTCGAAAAATACGATCCCAGTGAAAATGAAATTAAAAGATATGTTTCTGAAAATTTAGATTACCATGAAAGAGTTAATAATCTTCAGTATCTTCCAACAGAAGAAGAAATAATTTTTTTGGCAAAAAATTTACCTATACAAATTTCCGGAGAGCCAACAGAAAAACTAGAAGTTTCTAATTATAAAAATTTGGAGAGAGTTGAAACTAATTATATTAGGGGAGGAATGTGCTTGATTTTTTCAGAAGGACTTGCCCAAAAAGCTGCAAAAGGTTTTAGATTGTTAAATAATGCAAAGAAAAATGGAATAAAGTCTACTGGATTTGATTTTTTAGAAGATTATATTAAGTTACATGAAAAAAGGGAAAAAGGAAAAACAGATGATTCTCCTACCTATATTAAAGACTTGGTTGCCGGAAGGCCTATTTTCGGACATCCTTCAAGGTCTGGAAGCTTTAGATTCAGGTATGGAAGAGGAAGAACATCTGGATTTAGCGCTGCAAGCCTGCATCCTGCAACAATGGCTGCAACAGATGATTTTATTGCTATAGGTACACAGCTTAAAATAGAAAAACCAACTAAGGGATGTGCAGTAACATCATGTGATACTATAGAAGGGCCAATAGTAAAGTTAAATAATGGAAGTGTTAAGCAGTTGAGAACTGCTGAAGAAGCAAAAAAATTTTATAAAGATATAGAAGAAATTATTTACTTAGGAGATATATTATTTCCTTTTTCCGATTTAGCTAATAGAAATTATAATTTACTTAAACAAGGTTATGTTGAAGAATGGTGGTATTTGGAATTAAAAGAAAAAGATCCTGAAAAAGCAAAAGAAATTGATTTTCATCATGTTTCTTTTGAAGAAGCCACAGAATTGTCTAGAAAATATGATATTCCTTTATATCCCAAATATATTTTTTATTGGAGCCAAATTTCTGTTGAAGAATTTATTGAATTAATTAATTGGCTGAAATATTCCAGAATAAATAAAAAAATAATTTTTCCATATAGTAAAAAGGATGAAGAAAAATTTTCAAAAGGAAAAAGAGCATTAGAATTAATTGGAATTGAGCATGAAGTTACAATAGAAAATGTTGTTTTAAGCGAAGAAAAAAGCAAAGCATTACTTGCTAATTTAGGAATAGATATTTCTATATTAGATAAAGAAAATTTTTTAATTAAAGAGATTATTGAAAATCTAGTTATTAATAAAGATATGACTCTTTTAGAAATTATCATGGTTTTATCTAAGTTTAAGATTAAAGATAAAGCAGGTGACTTTATTGGGTCAAGAATGGGAAGGCCTGAAAAAGCTAAACTTAGAAAGCTAGTAGGTTCACCCCATGTTTTATTTCCTGTTGGAAGTGAAGGAGGAAGATTAAGGAGTGTTCAGGCAGCCTGTGAAACTGGAGAAGTTAAGAGCAATTTTCCAATTTATTTTTGCAATAAATGCAAAAAAGAAACAATTTATCCTGTTTGTGAAAGATGCAGTAAAAAAACAGAGGCAATGTTTTATTGTCCTGAATGTAAACAAAAGTATTTCAATAAATGTCCAGAACATGGTAAAGGATTAAAATATACTTTTCAACAATTGGACATTAATCATTATTTTAATTCTGCAATTGAAAAATTAAAACTTACCAAAGAAGAAGTTCCTGTTTTAATAAAAGGAGTGAGAGGAACAAGCTCTGAAGATCATGTTATGGAAGATCTTTCTAAAGGAATTTTAAGGTCTATATTTAATCTACATGTGAATAAAGATGGAACAATAAGGTATGATGTTACTGAATTGCCTATTAGTCATTTTAAACCAAAAGAAATATCTGTGAGTGTTAATAAACTTAAAGAGCTTGGTTACGATAAAGATATTCATGGAAACGATCTATTTAATGAAGAGCAAATTCTTGAATTAATGCCCCATGATATTATTCTTCCCTCTTCAAATGAAAGTCCTGATGAAAGAGCAGATAATGTTTTTGTCAATGTTGCTAATTTTGTGGATGTTTTATTAGAAAAGTTTTATAGAATAGAAAAATTTTATAATGTTTCTTCAAGAGAAGATTTAATAGGGAAGTTAGGTGTTTGCATGGCTCCTCATAATTGTGCAGGAGTTATATGCAGATTTATTGGCTTTTCAAATACCCAAGGAGGTTTTGCCTCCCCTTATATGCATGCGGCTATTAGAAGAGACTGCGATGGCGACGAGATGGCAATTATGCTTCTTATGGATGTTTTATTGAATTTTTCATTAAGTTTTCTTCCGAGTCATAGAGGAGGAACACAAGATGCTCCTTTGGTTTTAAATGGAAAAATAGATGCTGGAGAAGTAGATGACCAAATTTTAGATTTAGAAATGGTGAATGAATATCCTCTTGAACTTTATAGATTATCTGAAGAAAGAGTTCATTCTTCCAGGGTTAATATTTACAATGTCAAGAAAAGATTAAAAGAAGGGAAAGACCCTTTTAGTGAAATTGGTTTTACTCATGACACTTCTAATTTTAATGAAGGGGTTTTATGTTCTTCATATAAAAAATTTGCAACGATGCAGGAGAAAGTCAATCATCAAATGGAGCTTGTTGAAAGAATCAGGGCTGTTGATACAGCTGATACTGCCAAGTTAATTATTGAAAGACATTTTATAAGGGATATGAAAGGTAATTTAAGGAAGTTTTCAATGCAGCAGTTTAGATGCGTTTCATGCAATGAATCAATTAGAAGGCCTCCTTTAACCGGAGTGTGTCCTAAGTGCGGAGGAAAAATTATTTTTACAATTCATGAAGGAGGAATTAAAAAATATCTTGAGCCTGCATTGGAATTAGCTGAAAAATATAATTTATCTCCTTATATGAAACAAAGTTTAGAATTAACAAAAAGGTATATTGATTCTGTGTTTGGAAAAGAATTAGAACGGCAGGAAGCATTGAAGAGGTGGTTTTAGAAAACCACTTTTAGGATTTAGGAAAGAATTAAAAATAAGAAGATTCTTTATGTTTGTATGAAAAAGGGGGTGAGGAAAGAAAGAAAAAAGAGATTAGTAGTTATTTCTATAATTGTTGTAGTTATTTTAATTATTGGTTTGATTTTATTGTTGAATTATTTTGGTGTTTTTAATAAGATAAGTGGAAAGGTTACTGGCAATGCGGTAAGTATTTCTTGTACAACAAATAGTAATTGCCCTAAGGGATATGTCTGTAATATTCAAACTCATACTTGCGAGGATCAAATAAAATTATCTTTAGCAACATTGAAAGATATTTACAAAAAGGGAGAAATTATTCAGTTAACTGATCCTCCGGAGGAAGTTGAAGAAGTTAAATCTAATCCTGGAGTGACTGGAGAGGTGGTTGATGAGAATATATTTAATTCTCCACAAATGTTTTCTGTATCTCCTTTTGAGAGTATACCCTCAGAAGGAATGATTCCTCAAAGAGTTTTTGATAATGGAGAAACGTCTCAAGCACCTTCTTTTAAAGGGTATATAATTGAATTTCAACAACAACCTCTTGTTAAAAAACAAGTTGAATTGCAAAAGTCTTCAAAGTATGGTAAATCTTTAACCCTTAGTAAAATTAATTCTGAAATAGCTGTTCAAAAACAAAAAATTGATGCTGAACATTCTGCATTTAAAAAAACATTATTTGCAGATAAATCAACCCAACAACCAAAAATTCTTGGAGAATATACTAAAACATTTAATGGAATTGCTTTAGATGTTTCAGATGAAGAAATTGAAAGAATAAAAAGTCTTCCTGGAGTAAAAAGTGTTTATCCAAATTATGAAGTTCATACAACATTAAGTGATTCTGTTCCATTAATTCAAGGAGGAATTCCAGCAGGGCAGTTAGATATTAATGGAAATAATTGTGTTCAATCAGGAAAAGAATGTTTAACTGGAAAAGGAGTAACTATTGCCATTATTGATACCGGGGTGGATTATACTCATCCAGATTTAGGAGGTTGTACAACAGAACAATTTCTTGCAAAACAATGTTCAAAAGTCATTGGAGGTTATGATTTTTCAGGAGATGATTCTATTTTTGATACATTAATTATAGTTCCTGATAATGATCCTATGGATAATGATGGACATGGAACTCATGTTGCTTCAATTGCTGCAGGAAATGGAGTATTAAAAGGAGTTGCTCCTGATGCAAAAATTATTGCATATAAAGTCTTTCCTTACTCTTTTGAATCAATAATTATTTCTGCTATTGAGAGATCTGTTGATCCTAATCAAGATGGAGATTTTTCAGATCATGCAGATATTATTAGTATGAGTTTAGGGGGATATGGGAATCCAGATGATCCTCAAAGTCAAGCTGTAGATACTGCTGTTGATGCTGGTGTAGTTGTAGTTGTTGCTGCAGGAAATTCAGGGCCAAATGAAAGAACAATTGGAAGTCCTGGAACATCAAGAAAAGCAATCACTGTTGGAGCAAGTAACAAATTAAATAGAATAGCGGAGTTTAGTTCAAGGGGGCCTGTAATTTGGGAGGATAATCAAGGGAATGAAAAAGGGATTGTAAAACCAGATATTGTTGCGCCTGGAGTATATATTTGTGCAGCTGGAAGATTTTTAATTGACAGAAATGGAAATAATATTTTTGATCGAGTAAAATGTTTGGACAATCAACATATTTCTATTTCAGGAACATCAATGGCTACCCCTCATGTTGCAGGAGCTGTTGCATTAATTAAACAATCTCATTCAGATTGGACTCCAGAAGAAATAAAAGCGGTATTAAAGGGAACTGCAATGAATATTGGTGAGCAAGTAATTGTTCAAGGAGCTGGAAGAATTGATATTACAAGTGCAGTTAATCTGAAAAATAAACCAACAATTGCTTTATTAAAAGAAATAAATTATCTTCCCAAAGGAAGTTTTGATATTGTTGGGACTGTAAAAGGTGAAAATTTTGACTATTATAGAGTTTATTATTCTAAAATAGAAGAAAAAAATAAGAATTTAATTTGTGAAGGAATACAGGGGGGAGATAATAAGGTGTTGTGTGGAGGATTTGATACAACTCCACTTTTAAATGGGGAATACTATCTTATCTTAGATATTTATAAGGACGGTATAATAGTTAGCGAAGATAGAAATATTTTTCTTATTGATAAAACCTTAAAAGGTGGGTGGCCATATTCTTCTAGTGAAACTAGGACAAAATTTGTTGGATCTATGACTCCTGCAATTGATGATGTGGAGAAGGATGGAATTCAGGATATTATTATACATACATTAATTAGAGAATATGTTTTTAATAGTGATGGAAATTTTAAAGCAGGTTGGCCGACATCTTTTCATACTCCTTCTTATTTTACTAATGGACAAATTCCAAGTGCAGCTGTTATGGATATAGATAATAAAGGAAATAAGGAGATTATTACAACAATTAGGGATTATTACGGTTACAATGTTCTCTCTGATTATAGTTATTGTTTTAATGTTTATGAATCTAATGGAGAAGTTAAGGCTGGATGGCCCAAGGGATGCAATGAGGATATTAATATTAGAGATGATGGTGCTTATTTTACTCCAATAATTTCTGACTTAAATAATGATGGTAAAGGAGAATTAATTGGAGTTTCACATTCATTATCTCCCTATGGTGGAAGGCCAACTAAGATTCAAGTTTTTAATAGTGATGGAACTTATTTTATGAATTGGCCTTATAATTTTCCTGGAGGCGATGTACATCATGGTGGGGCGCAATTAGGATCTCATCAAACAATTTCTTCTGCAGATATTGATAATGATGGAAAAAAAGAAATAATTGCAATTGCCTATTATAAACAAGAAAAGAAAAATTATTTATTTGTTTTAAACTATGATGGATCATTAAAGCCTGGTTATCCTTTAGAACTTCCTCTTACTTCTCAATCTGTAGGAGGAGTCATTCTTGCAGATATTGATAATGATGGAAAAAAAGAGATTGGGTTGATAGATCCTTATGGGAACTGTTATTCTAATGATGGAAAATTGATTTGGATTAATTTAGATGGTTCTGTGGTAAATGGTTATCCTGTTGGGTTTAATGATCAATTTATCGCACCCGCATTAAGTGTAGGAGATTTAGATAAGGATGGTAAATTGGAGACTATCTTTGGAACAGTTGGTGACTGTCAGGGGGATTTTGATAAATATAGTGTTTATGTTTTTAATTATGATGGCTCAATAAGAAATGGTTGGCCAAAAGAGCTTGAACATGAAACTATTTGGTCTCAAGCAACAGTTGGAGATATTAGTGGCGATGGATATCCTGATGTTTTGATTTCAACTAATAGAGGGAAAGTTTATGCTTGGAGTAGAAATGGAGATTTAATTCAAGGATTTCCAAAGAAAATGGTTGGAAGTTCTCGTTCCGGAGTTGCGATAGGAGATATTGATGGAGATAAAAAGGTAGAAATAATTGCCTCTACTGATCAAGGGTCAATTTATGTTTGGGATTTAGATGCTCTTTATAACCCTTCAACAATGGATTGGCCTCAATTCCAACATGATGCACAGCATACTGGATGTTATGACTGTGAAAGATATCAATCAAAAATTACAAACAACTTAAATACAAATGTTCCAGGAATTGTTACATTTAAAATTGAGGTATTTGAAAATAATAGATGGAGTAAATATCATGGAGAGAGATCAAGAAGTTCAAGAGTAACTATTCCTGCAAAAGGACTTGTGAAACTTGATATAATTTTTAATAAGTATAAAATTAGTATTAATGAAGTTGGAAAATATAGAGTTGTGGCAACATTTACAGATAGCTCAAGAAAAATAAAAAGAGAAGCTTTTTGGGAGTTTAGAGTTGTTGAGTAATTTATTTTTAACTCCAACACAATAGAAAAAGAATTAACATTTATATTGAAGAAAAATCAACTTCAAAAGGCAAATTGAGTTTAATGTCTCTAAGAGATTTTGTTCTTTTTTTAAAATTAAGGATACCTATACCCACTACTTCGTTACTATTCTCTTTTTTAAATAAAGTAATATCCTCTCCAATTTCTTCTCCATATGTTGGACTAGCATTCGCTATAAAAATTTCTAAGTAATCTCCCTCTTCATCGTAGTATATATTCATTTTTCCTTTCATTTTAATTTATCTCTTTAATAAAATATGATGTAATGACATACCCTTCATTGTTTAAATATTTAATTAGCATTAAAATTACTTTTTCTTTTAAACTAAATACAACACAATTGTTGGAATTAACAAACAACCCATATAAGTTGTTCTTCTGATATTGAAATATGAACAATAAATTCCTGTTAAAGTTGAGAGGATTAGGATTATGAATCCAAAAAATCCTGAAAAGATTAAAGTAACTGTTGAGATAATGATTAGAACTATTATTGACAGAATAGAATAATTTATTTTGTTAATTTTATTTGCGAAAAATTTTGAAAGAGATTTTGTTATGTAGAATGCAAAAATTCCTGAAATGGTAGAGATAATTAAAATTAAGATTAAAATATTTGTTGAAAAAGTTCCTAGCAATTGTTGAATTGAAACAGCTGAGCCTGTTCTTGCTTTATTTATTGTATAAAGAGAAATAAATGAAATTTCCATAATTAATGTATTTACTATTCCAATTAAAACAATAAATTCTCTTTTATCTAATTTAGAGATTTGACTTCCAATTACTGCTGCTTGCCCTCCACCTAAACCAGGAAGAAATCCACATAGAGGGGAGGCAATTAAAGAACTTATTATTGGATTTTTTAATGGAACTTTGAAGTTATTACTGATATGCTGTTTAGGAATTTTAGTTTTTTGTTTAATACTTAAAATAATCATTGAACTTCCAAATAATCCGGTTAAAAGAGGAAGTAAAGGCTCTTTTATATCTAAATTCAAGACAATTAACCCTAAAAATCCAGTAATAAAAAATACAAATAATGCAGAAAATTTATTTTTTTCAAATAAAATTAGAGTTAAAGAGAAAAAAATTAAAATAAAAGCCATAAACTTTGTTAAAAAAGGGTAAATTTTAGGAATAATAAAAATTAATGGAATGAAAAGGAGGATTAAAATCAAGATTGCAATTAAACTCCCATAATTTGAAAGCATAATTGCTTCATAACCTCTCCCTTCTTTTAATAATTCATGACCCGGAAGAGTTGATAATCCTGTGTCTGCATCATCTGGAGCACCTAAAAAAATTGAAGGAATAAAATCAACAAAAGTATGGGTAATAGACATAGAAACAATAAACACAATTAAATAAATTGGAAGAATAGGAAAGAATAAATGGGTTAAAAGTAATGAACCTGAATATGAAACAAGAATTGCTCCAATAAGATTTATATGGATTCCTGGAGTGAGGCCTGTGAGGGTGCCTGCGAGAACGCCTAAGAAAAGAAATAGGAATAGTTCAAAGAGCATTAATAATAAAGATATTTTGATTTTTATATATTATTGAGATAATAATATTTATAAGTAAGGAAATTCTTACTTAATTAAGTTAAAATGGAAACAAAAATTATTAAGGTTACTGATAAAGGGCAGATTTCAATTCCTATAGAAATTAGGAAATCAATTGGAATTGATGTTGGAGATGAATTAATTGCAATTAGAAATGGAGAGACACTTTGTTTGAAAAAGATTAAGAAAGATGATTTTAAGGATTTGTTAAAACATTCTGAAAAAGTTGCAAATAAACTTTGGAATAATAAAGAAGATGAAATCTGGGATAGTGTTTAATCAAGGAGAGATTATAATTGTCCCTTTTCCTTTTTCTAATTTATCTGGGGTTAGACAAAGACCTGTTTTGGTTTTATCTAAAACAGATTATCTAAAAGAATGTGAAGATATTATTACTTGCGGAATTACTTCTAACTTAAAAGATTCAAGGTATTCTCTTTTGATTGATAATTCTAATTTAATAGAAGGAAATATACCTATTAAAAGCAGAATTAAAATAGATAAGTTATTCACCTTAGAACAAAGCATTGTGATAAAGAAGATAGGTAGAATAAACAAAGAAACTTTTGATAGAGTAAGAAAAGAATTTTTTAATTTGATTTAGATTTTTATAGATTATTGAGATGGACCTTTAGCTTTCTCTTTTCTTCTACGGATAAATTCAAAAATTATAATTCCTGTTATCCAAATAATAAAGACTACTGTGATATATTTTAAACCAGTTAATTTTAATGCTTCTTCTCCAAGTTTAAATACTAAAACTCCCCAGAAAGTATTCCAGATTAATATACCTATTATAGAATAGAAATTAAATTTTAACAAAGGAAAATTTAGGATTCCTGCTGCAGTGGCAGTTATTGAAGCTATGCTTGTATCCCAATAACTTAATAAAATCACCTTTAATCCATGTTTATTTAATTTAATTTTAGAATTATCTATTGGTTTTTTTAATCCAAATTTGACAAATAGCTTATACCATCCATATTTTCCCATGAAGTAATTTATATTGTAAGCTATGAAGAAAGCCAAAGAAACAATTAAAACTACTTTTGAAGCTTTTAATATATTTCCTGCTGCAGTTATTACTCCTAGAAATATAATAAATCCTCCTGGAAAATACTGCCCAAGTAATAAGACTCCTTCGATTAATGCACTAAAGAATACAACAATTAAACCATATTTATCAAAATAATCTTGAATAATGATAACTAACTCTTCAGGAGAAGGAAATAAAAATATCTTCCAAAGAAGAATCATTGTTAAATAAATAACAAAGAGTGTTGTCGGAATTATTAATAATTTTAAATACCCCTTTAAATTATCTTTCATTTTTATTAAACTCTTTTATAATATTTAAATGTTAGCAAGAAATCCGTCTCCTTTTAAGGGACGGATGAATTGCGTCTGATTCTCGCTAAGTTTTTATTTCTTATTTTATTATAAAAAATGGGCTGGATTCTAGCCCATTGAAAGCTACACATAGCTGAAGCTTTCTTATAATAAAAACTTTTCGGAGGAAAAATGGAACAACAATTACAATTTAGCGAAAGCTATTCACAAAAAGTAGAAATAAGGCCATACAAATCATATGGGAGTTCTGTAGGAAATAATCTGAAATCAATTCAGATAACAACTAAATATCGGTATCAAATGTTAAGGCAAGAAAAATTGAAAATTTTTTGCAAGGTTTCAATTGAGGAAGCATGTAAAAGGCATAAAATTGAAATTGTAATTCTAAAAATTTTGAATGAGCATGCTCATATGATTGTAGATTGTCCTAGGACAATTTCTGATGCAATGTTAATGCAGATTATCAAGGGGCTTTCTTCATTTATTCTTTTTAGATTATGCCCCGATTTTAGAAAAAGATATCCTAATGGGGAATTTTGGAATGATGGATATTTTTGTGCAAGTTGTGGGGAATTAGAGAGAGATTTTAAGGAAACTGGAATGGAATTGACTTTCTCTTCCAGGATCATAATTAATCAGGTAGCTATGAACATGATCACTATGGAAAAGGTCTTATTACAAATGCAGGTCCTTCCCTTTGTTTACGTGATTCATAAAGATGATGTTTTAATCAAAACAGCTCCCTTTGAATAAACACATCACCCATTAAATAGAGAGCATAATGTTCATCCCTATTTTGAAAAATTATATTTTAGGCTTCAAGATCAGATAAATAGCGGATTAAAGAAATTGGGATTGTTACCTATGCAGCAGATTGAAAAACAAAAGCTAACAATTATAAAAAAGTTGAAACAAAGATTTGAAGATATTGACAAAGAGTATAGCATTAAAGCTGAAAAAGAAGTTTTAGCTCCTAAGAAGAAAGAGACTGAAAAGCAAGAGGAAAAAGTAGCTGTTGAAACAGATAAATAAGTGCAGAAATACATTTTTATAGATGTTATATAGAATTTGTCTATGCCTAGAAACAGAGTAATTCAGGTTAGAGTGACTGAAAGACAATTTGAAAGGATAAATCTTAGGAAAGAAGCTTTTGGTTATAAGACTCTTTCACAGTTTGTAAGAGATTTATTGCTAAAAGAGGATCTTGCAACTTACAAGATGATTCAAGAGATTCATAAGAGAGTTTGCCTTGAAAAATAAGTTTTTCTTATTTTAGATAACCCTATGAGTTGTAGGGTTTTTGCAAACAAAAACAAGGGTTTCAAGAGTTGTAGGAGTAGTTCTACTAAAAAACTAAAAAAGCACACAAGGACAAACCCCAACAAGGAATTCAAAGGATTTTGAGGACGATTATAGCTATTCTGCACGATTTATAGGAAAATCTTCGAGGATTGGTGAATAATGGAAATCTTTGTAAATTACTTAAAATTTACTTAAAGTAACTTAAACTTACTATAAATATCAAATAATGCATGATTTAATTTGTAAAATAGAAAACTTTTTAGTTGGTCATTTCTATCGAATAACGAAGTAATGCAAGAATATATTCAAACTAAAATTATTTTTTTAAAAACTTATTACAAATCTTAATAAGATTAGGTTTTATCTTTTCTTTAAACTCTTCAAATTCTTTAGGATTATATTTAACCATTGCCAATGATTCTATTTTCTCCTCACTTTCAAAAAATTTATCTTTTTGCAAAAGAACAAGTTTCTCATTAATCAAACTTATTAAGTCTTTTTTGATAAGAGCAGAATTTCTTATTTTTTCTACAATCTCAGATATATCTGCCTTAATAGAATCCTTAATCAAGAATAAATCGAACAAATCTCTATTTTGAAGATTTTTGAGGCTTTAAAATGATTGAAAGAAGAGGGGGGGTTCTACTAAAAAACTAAAAAAGCGCCCCAAAAACAACCCCTACAAGTTTGTGAGGGGTTTGTGTGGAAGAAATAAGCTATTTAGCAGGGTTTATAGATAAATCTCCTATGTTCTTGAATAATAAATCTATTTTGAGGAATAGAAAGGTATTTAAACTAAAGTAAACATGATTTTACTATGGTAAACATATATAAACAAGAATTAACCACATTACAACAAGAGATATTAAGGTTGTTATTTGTTAAGGCAGGAATGTCTCTAAACCAAAGGGGAATAGCGAGGATCCTAGAAGTAACACAACCTGCAGTTATGAAAGCTATTCCTAAATTGAAAGAGGAAGGATTAATAAGTGTTAAGCAGGATGAGGATTCTAAGAGATGGTCTATTGAGTTAAATAGGGATAATCATAAGGTTATCCAATTAAAGAGAGTTGATAATTTAAGGCAGGTGTATAGTTCTGGACTGGCTGACTTTTTAGAAAAGGAATTTGCAGGAGCCACAATCATTCTTTTTGGCAGTTATTCAAAGGGCGAGGATACAACAACTTCTGATATTGATATTGCAGTGATTGGAAGAAAAGAGAAAAAGATTGAATTAACTAGTTTTGATAAAACTCTTGAAAGAACAATTTTTATTAATTTTTATCCTTCATTTAAAGATGTTCATAAGCACTTGAGAGAAAACTTATTTAATGGGATTGTACTTGCAGGGGGAGTTGAAATATGAAAGGATTAAATCAATTTGATGAATTTATCCGAATAGGGGTTGTTAAAAAACAATCTCCTGATAAATCCAGATCAAAGTTTTTGGTTATGGAAGCTGAACAAGGTTATGCATACTTGTTAAAATTAATAAAAACAATGGGTGTTGAAAATCAGAATGCGAATGATTATGTAAAAAATTGTTATGATATATTAATGGAGCTGACAAGAGCAAAGATGTTGCTTGAAGGATTAAATGCTTCAGGCTTTAAGGCTCATGAAGCAGAAGTTGCTTATTGGTGGATTTTGCAGTTTAAGGAACAAGATATCCAATTCTTAGATCAAATGAGATTTTTCAGAAACGGAATGCTTTACTATGGAACAATTTTAGATAAGGAATATGCCGAGAAAGTAATTGAGTTTACAAAAAAGAATTATCAAAAATTAAAAGATATCTTGGATAAATTAATCAAAGAGGATAGAAAAAAATGAAAATTTTCATAACAGCAGATCATCATTTCCATCACAAGAATATAATTGAATATTGCAAAAGACCTTTTAAGACCGTTGAGGAAATGGACAATGTTATGACAGAAAAATGGAATAGGAAAGTTGGGAAAGACGATGATGCTAAAGTTGTTTATGAATTAAAAGGAAAGAAACAAGGAAGATTTTTAGGAATATTTAAAATTATGGCTAAAGTTTCAGTACAAGTTGATGCTGAAACAGAAGATGTTAAAGTCATTAAACCCTGGTGGGTGTTCTTGGCTAGTGGGATTTAATTTAATGAATAAAATCAAGAGGATGTAAAGTAAATCCTGAATCTTAACATGTTTTACTGATAATTCACTTGCTCCAAAGTCGCAAGTCATCGTTAAAAGTATTTATAGCAAAGGACGTTTTTAATTTACCATATTTACGCCTTTGCTAGATAGAAAAAGACAAGAGAATGGTAAAAAACTAATGTCTTTTTCTATAAGCAAAAAACTTGATAAAGTCAGTTTTGAATTATGGGTTCACGAGCCTGTGAGTGCAGATGTTAAGTTAGAAAGTTGAATTTACAGAAGAAGAAACTTTATAAGTATCTTTTTCCTTTATGGAATATGATAAAAAGGGGGTTGGTTATAGAATTAGTCCTGATTTTATTAATCTTTCTTACTTCTGTTTCTGCTGTTTCTTCCACTTCTGCTGATGATGAATTTAAAAAACTTGCTCATTATGCCGGAGAATATGAAACAGGAAATATAGATTATGTTAAACTTTTGATTTATACTTCTTCAATAAGAGAAAAAATCAATGAAATTTTAGGAGTTTCTAGCAGAGAGGAAGGAGGTATTTTAAAAGAAGAACAATTGAAATCTATTTTAGGGGAACCAACAGAAGAAACAAAGTGGGTTTGGTCAGAAGGAGAAGAAAAAGAGAAAAAAATGGACAAGTCTATTCCTGTATGGAGAAAAATAGTATTTGATGGAAAAAAAATTCAAATTAGATTAAGTGCCTGGCCATCTATATTCGAAAAAAGAGAATTTAAAGAAAATAATGGAAATGGAGATGAAGATAATAAGAATGAAGATAGAGAAAAGGGAAGAGATAAAGAAATAGAAGATTTAGAAGGGAAAATAGTTTACAGGCTTAATTTTGAAACTGAATTTAAAAAGCCGGAAGAGCAATTAGATATTCAAAGTAAAATAGAGGAGATTAAAACCCTTGCACAAACTTTTAATTCTGATCCTTCTTCTTCAAATGCAGAAATTTTGGCTGAAGAAAGTGTAAATGCAGAAAAAACCTTTGAATCTTATTTCAGGCAAAGTGGGAAAAAATGCGAGAGTGTAATGAGTGGCATTTTTGGCACAGAAAATAAAAGAAAAACCCAGCAATTAAATGTCCAGGAAATCAGTTTTTGTGAAGGAGATAATTTTGAAGTGATTGCGAGATTGGAAATGTGTGATGATTGCGAATGGAATTGGATAAATTTAGATTTCCGTGTTGAAGGAAGAGGACCTGGATTTAAATTAAAAGAAGGGGAAATGAATACTTTTTCTCCAAAAAGTTTTGAAAATATGGGTTTTGATGGGTTTGAAGGAGAAATTAAAAAAATAATAGATGAAATCAAACAATCATGTGATAATAAAGATTTTAATTCTATTATGAATAAAAAAAATAAACTTTGGCCATTAAATGAAGCCTGGAATCAAAAATCAAATGATGTCTGGAAAGAACTTGACAAGGTTTTTCAATCTCAAGTAGAATCTATGACTCAAGAGCAACGCCAGGAATTTGATAAGAATTATGGATGGGTAAAATTAGAACAGGAAAAAAAGAAGAAAGCAAAAGAATTAAGCAAAGGCAATTATGAAAAAAGAAAACAATTTTATTTGGATTTATTTTCAAGTTATGATAAAAAAGAGTCTTCTTTTACTCAACTGGAATTTGAAAAAAGGCTTATTGAAGAGTTTAAGGAAAGAGGAGAAGAAATCTGCGATAATAATAAAGATGATAATAAAAATGAAGCTGTTGATTGTTCTGATGAACAATGTGGAGGAAAAATTTGTGGTAAAGGAAAAAATACTATTCAAGAAGGAAATGAAACAAAAGAGATAGAGGTTGATTTTTATTGCATTGAAAAAGAATGCAAAGCAAGAGAAGAAATAAAAAAAGTTTTTAAAAATGTTACTGTTATTTGTTTAGAGCTTTCTGCAATAGAATGTGAAGAAGGAAGCAGGGTTTTTTTCAGTAAATACAACAATGAAACTAACTGTCCAGTAGAAACTAGCTGTTTAAAAGAAACAGAATCCTGTAATGTAAAAGAAGACTGCAGGCAGCCTGCATGCGGTTCAGTAGAATGCATAGAAAATAAATGCGAAGTAACAGGATTAACAGAATGCAGAGAGCTAGAATGTTCAGAAGGAGATGAAAGAATTTGCAAATTAAATGGAATTATTGTTGAAATCTGCAATAATGGATTTTGGGAAAAAACAGGAGAGTGTGAACAAGAATCAGAAATTAAAGATGAAGTTATTGTAGGAAATGAATGTTTGGGTGCAAATGATTGTGGAAGTAATAATGTTTGTAATAATGGAATGTGCCAAGTGCTTCCACAAGTTATTGTTACAGAACCTGTAAAAGAAGAGCAAGAACAGGAACGAACTCCAGACGAACAAGGACAAGAACAAACTCAGACAACAGATTTGCAACCAAGTGAAACAAATCAACCTGAATCAAATAAAGAGCAGAATCAACAACCAGAAACACAGCCTTCTCAAGAATCTGAATCAGGAGAAGAACCTGAAGTAACAGGAAATATTATTTTTAGGTCTATACTGCCATTTTTTTCAAAAATTATTATGACGGGAGCTACTATTACTGGATTTGATGCAGAAGAAACACAAACTCCAGATGAACAAGGACAAGAACAAACAACAGATTTGCAACCAAGTGAAACAAATCCTGAATTAAATAAAGAGCAGAATCAACAACCAGAAACACAGCCTTTTCAAGATAATCAACAACAAGATGAACACTTTCAAGAGAATCAACCTAAATCAAATCAAGAGCAGAATCAACAACCAAGAAAAGATAGGAATGAAGATAGAAATAGAAGAGAGGGAGATGAACAAAGGAGACAGGAAAATGAAAGAAGAAACCAAGAAAATAAAGATAGATGTAAAAATGAATGTACTCGTCCATGTATTGAAAAATGCATTAGAGGAGAGTGTGGAGAAGAACTTAGCTGTGTAGTAGAAGAAGCACAAAAAAAATGTGAAGGAACCTGTGAAGCTAAAGATGATTGCGTTGAAAAATGCACGAAAGGAGGGGATTGGTGGAAAGAATTTGAAAATAAAGAGGAACATAAAGAAGAAAAAGGAGTTTTCCAGGTAGGAGGAAGTTGCAGAACCAGCCAAGGAAAAACAGAAGGATTTATCTGGTTTGGAGGATGGGGTGAACCATTTGAACAAATTCAGTTTTTAAAAAATAAATATTATTCAGGAGGACAATCTGATTGGTGCAAATATGAACTTGAAAATTTAAAAAAACAAAGGCAGGAGTTTGAAAAAGGCTTTAATCAGGAATTTGTTGTATGGTTTTTTGAAAAATATTTAACCAACTCTGCAGAAAACTGGGAACAATCTATATCTGGAATTTTTGAACTTTATTGGAGAGATGTTGATAATTCCAGGGAAATGGCATATAGAATGCAATGTCTTGGAATTGAAGAATTATCTGATGTTAATTTAATCAATGTAAAATATGATACAGAGTATGGAAGTGTGGAATTCTGGGAAGAAATAAAAACAGTAAAATTAGAAGGAATGGATAAAGAAGTGCAGATTATTTCTCCATATATGAAAGCATGGGTTTTTCCTCCAAAAGAATTTATAATTTATGAAATGAAAAAATCAATGAAAAATCATGAGTTTCCCGGATCTCCAGAAGAAAAAATGGAGAGAAAAAATGAAGAAGGGCCGACTGCAGAAGAAAAAGAAAAGATAAAACAAGATAAAAAATTTATGAAAATGATAAAACAAATCTCTGAAAAGTATGGAGGTAGTTTAGATATGGTTATTCAGTTCAAAGATTATGAAACCAATGAAACAGTCTTTAATTTATATGCACAAGTAAATGAAAATGATATTATACAGATAAAACCAATGCTGCCAGAAGAGGTTCCTGCTGAAGATGTCAAAGCAGAAATTGATTTTAAGATTATTTATAATACTATTTATGAAATGGAAAAAGAAATGAATGGAAAAAGAGTTGAAAATCCTCCCTGGGATAAAAAAATAAGGCCAATGCAAAAAGTTAAAGAAGTAATTGACGGGATAAAAATGTATTTTAAAATTAAAAAGATAATGAATTCTGTAAAAGTCACTCCTGCTGAATCTGAAAAAGATGTTAAGAAGGTATTTAAAACATTTATGTCCATGATGATGAAAGATGAAGGAGGTTCCGGCGAATTTCCCAATGGAGAAAATAATAAAGATAATGGAAAAGGAGATAATGGAGGGAGGAATAGAGAAGAAGAGATAGGAGAATCAAAAAATTCTATGGTAGGCGAAGTTATTTTTAGCAAATAAGAAATTTTTTAGTTTAAATCAATTTAAGCTTTAAAAATTATTGAGATTAATTTTTAAGTTAAGTTAATCATGATTTTGAGAGATTGGCCAAGTTGGGTGAAAGGAGGAGTGAATGGATTAATTACAGATATATTTTTTTAGTTTATGACCTATTTACATTTAGTAAAGATATAGAGTACTGCATTAATTATATGACCTTTTGTATGCAATTTTTTATCTGTACAATTGCAAAGAGAAGAGCTATAAACCATGCAATTGTACATAATTGTAAAGCTCTAACAAGATATTTCTATAATTTTCAGAGAATAAATACTACATGTACTAATAGTTGTGTAGATGGGGATTGTATTTAATAATTATCTTTATAATTTTTTAAAGTTCTTTAATATAACTTGAAAAAAAAACTGCCTCTAAAACTCTTATTGCAATTGTAAATTCAGCTAAACGCAAAGGTGTTAAAAAAGTTGTTATTAAAACAATTCCTTGTAGAATATATAAAATTCCAATGCTTTTTGTCAAGTAAGATTTTTTATTTTTCCAAGTTATTAATAAAATTCCAAATAATATATTTATTATTCCAAATGTTCCATCAAGGATATTTAGCTTTAAATTAAAAATACTGATTATTTCTGACTGATTATAAATCAATAAAGTCAATAAAAAAACAAGGAAATTAGAGATTAACATAACATATGAGGCAATCTTTATTGATCTTGAATTAGTTTTCTTTGATAAGTAAATAAAGCCAATATAAATTATTGAAGTTAAGATTAAATTTATTATTAGAAGAGTGGAGATAATTTTCTTGAAATTTAATGCTATAAAATTTATTATTTGGATAATATTATTTGGAAGGGTTTTAGGGATTCTTCCAACTGAAAGCCCTAAACCTAATAACTGAATTATTGAGTAAATAAAAAAAATCACTGCTGCTATAATTGCAGCAATTGAAATGAACACTAAGAATTTATTCTTCATATAATCTTTTATTAAAAAGAGTTTTTAAATTTATGTTTATGTTTATGTTTATCAAGTTTATCGCTTAAATATTTTTAACAATGACTTGCGACTTTGGAGCAAGTGAATTATCAGTAAATATTAAGATATGTAATTTATTTAACAACTTAGAAAGATTTAATAATTAATTTTCTCTGTATTTTTTATGGGTGAGCAAAAAATAAAAAAAGGGTGGGATCTTTATTTGTATTATTGGACTTTTCCAATACTGATTGGATTTATACTACTTAATTATTTTTCTAGAAATTTTCGTATAGACACACTTAATATAGATTTGATGACCTCTATTGTAACTTTTTTATTTGGTTTTCTTATATCCATAACTTTTACTATGATAATAACCAGGACTTCTGCACTAAAAGAGGCTTTGTCGCAAGAAACAGGAAGATTAATTTCTCTTTATTCACTTTCAAAAAAACTTGGAAATAATTTTCATGATAAAATAAAAGACAGGATTGATAATTATACTATGAAGACACTTAAAGATTATACTCATTACGAGTCTGGAAGAGAAGAAAATTACGGGATTTATGAAGATTCTTCTTTTATGGAAATTAAAACAAAATCCCAGGAATCTCAAGCAGATTCTTTTTTTTATATTCTTGGTGAATTTCAGCCAACAAGAGAAAGAATAGAATATCTTACAAGTACAAGATTAATGAAATCTTTAAAGTTTTCAACATATCTTCTTGGTATTCTCCTTATAATTTTATTATTTTTGAACAGAGGAGATACTTTTACAAACTTTCTTTTTATAATTCTTTCAACTATTGTAATCTTTATTTTCTTGATTATTGAAGATTATGATAACTTGAAAATTGGAGATTATACTGCAAATATAAGCAATTCAGAGCAAATTTTTGATTTAATTGGGAAAGAAAGATATTATCCCCAGCGTTTGCTTTCCAGGGTAAAACTTGAAAATAGAAAGAAGTATAGAATTGGGTTTTATGATTCTTTATTAAAAGAAGAAAAAGTTTTTGAAATAACCTACAATTCTGCATTTAAAATGAAAATCAATAATCTTCTTAAAAGATTTAAAAAAGAAGAAGAAAAAGAAGAAGAAAAATAAGTGTAAAGAAATTGATATTGTTAATCTACAATGGATGTTATTGAGATAATAATGCCTTTTTGCTATATTCAATTTATTATTATAGATAATATGATGTTCTTTAATGGTTAAAAATATATCTTATAAAATTAAACAATCTGCTTATAAAACAGCAAACTTTCCTTATAAGGAAAAGTTTAATAATTAAGGGTATTTCTTTGGGGAATGGATATTGATAAAAAAGTTGAATTGATAAAAAGCTTTGCTGAAGAAATTGTCAGTGAGGAAGAGCTTAGAGAGTTATTTAAATCAGGAAAAAAGATCATTGCTTATGATGGATTTGAACCTTCTGGAAAAATCCATATTGCACAAGGTTTATTGAGGGCTATTACTGTAAATAAATTGACTTCTTTAGGGATTCATTTTAAATTCTGGGTTGCTGATTGGTTTGCAATGTTAAATAAAAAGTATGACGGGGATCTAAAAAAAATAAGAATTGTAGGAGAGTATTTTATTGAGGTTTGGAAAGCATGCGGATTGGATTTAAAAAATGTTGAATTTATCTGGACATCGGATTTTATTAAAAAACATCCTGAATATTGGGAGACTGTATTGAAACTTTCTTTAAATTCAAGTATAAATAGGATTTTAAGGTGCGGACAAATAATGGGAAGAGAAGAAAATATAAACAATCCAAGTTCGCAAATTTTATATCCTTTAATGCAAGCTGCAGATATTCATCATCTTGATGCAGATATAGCTCAATTAGGAATGGATCAAAGAAAAGTTAATATGCTTGCAAGGGATATATTTCCTAAATTAGGATTTAAAGCTCCTATAGCTATCCATCACCATATGCTTTTAGGTTTGCAATTTAGAGAAACTGATTTGAAAGGAGTAGACAGGAAAATTGCATTAAAAATGTCCAAGTCTAAACCAGAAACAGCTATTTTTATGACAGATTCTAAAGAAGTAATCTTTGATAAATTTAGAAAAGCTTATTGTCCGGAAAAACAAGAACAAGATAACCCTGTTTTAGAATATGCGAAATATATTGTTTTTGAAAAATTCAAAGAAATTGAAATAAAAAGGCCTGATAAATTTGGAGGAAACTTAAAAATTAAAAGTTATGAAGAATTAAAAGAGAAATACCTTAAAAGAGAAATACATCCTCTTGATTTAAAAAATTCTATTTCAGAATATATAAACAAGCTTCTTGAGCCTATAAGAGAACATTTTTCTAAAGGAAAGCCTAAAAAAATGCTGGAAGAAGTAAATAAATTAAGTGTTACAAGATGATAAAAAATACGAGATAAAATGAAGATAAGCATTGAATTTAAAAAATATCTGCGTTTCGGCATTACTGCTGCTATTGGTTTTATTATAGCTTCTGCATGGAAAGATACAATTCTTCTATTGACAAATAGATTTGTTGAGAAAACAACTTCATTAACTTCTTCATTTCAGATTTCTTCAATTTCTGCATTGTTAATCACTTTTTTTGGAGTTATTCTTTTGTGGATTTCATCTAGGATTTTTAAATGATTTTTGTTAAGTTTTATGATATGTGAAATAAATTTTCTAATTTAACTATACATTCAATTTGATAATAGTATCTGTTAGTTCCCATAATTTAGGGGGTATAATTTCAATGAGTCTTAAATTTTAAAGTTAAAATAAATATTTAACATAAATTTTCTTGAAACAATTGTTAAAATAAATTATCCATAATCCGCTTACAGCATGATTATTCGTTAAAGATGGTTAAGTGAAAATCCAAATGAGGGGATTTGGGTTATCAATTCACAAGGTGCAAATGTTCACAGTTATAAATTAACTTTTAACCTAATAACAAAAATTATAAAGTGTAAAAAGGTTTATTATTTATGAAAAAGGTTAGCAGGTTGAATAATCAATTAAGAAAAAGAGGAATTAAGAAAAGAGATTCTTTAAAAAAAGATAATGTTGTTAATAATATTTTAACTGGAGCAATTTTTATCATGGTTTTTATTGCTTTTTTTTATTCATTTTATATTCTTTCATCAAAAAATATTTATCTTTCTCCTGGAGAGGAGATTAATTCAAATAGCATTTCAAATTCATTGAAGGTTTATATTATTCATGAAAAAATAGTTACCAATGAGGAAAATTTTAAATTAAATTATTTGAGGATTTTAATGGCTTCTAAAGATATTAATTTTGAATTATTGCCAAGAAGTGAATTTAATGATTTAGTTTTAGGAGATAGTGTTTTAGTTTTAGTTAAGGGAGAAGATATTTTGGTTGTTGAGGGTGCTGGAGAAAATGTCAATATTTTCTCAGATATTGTTAAAGAGCTGTTAATCCAAGATTCTTCATCTGTTTTTAATACATGTCCAGAAACAGTTTCATTTAATGAATTTAGAAGAGAAGGATTTGATTTAATTAATACATGGAAGAATTATTGCTGACTGTTTAATGATTAAGAACATAGGGGAATTTATTTAAGAAATATTTTGAATGTTTAATAATTATCCTATTTGTAAGGGATTTGGATTTTTAATTGATTATATTTTATGAATAATCTATAGAAAAAGACATTAGTTTTTTACCATTCTCTTGTCTTTTTCTATCCAGCAAAGGCGTAAATATGGTAAATTAAAAACGTCCTTTGCTATGATCTTGTGGACTACTGATTAATGGTTGAGTTTCATACTATAAATAAATATAGATGAGTAGATTTACTAACTTTGGGTATCTACTTAGCTTTATGAAGCAATTATCGTCTATAAAGATAAGAATTAGCAAAAAATCAATGATTTCTTATCGTCGGAACTTTAGAAAGCTAAGCTATTACAACTTTGGTAAAGATTTATAAATTAATTATTCGTATTATTTTTAGTTTAAAAAAGGAGTAAAAAGAGGCTGAGATGGATTTAGCAAAATTTGTTCTTGCAGTAAGTATTTCATTAATACTAACTCTTTTTTTTACAGATGTAATTACGCTTATTTATAAAGCTCCTAAATTAGATTATGATAAGTGCAATGATATTGTTTATTCAACATCTGCTTGTTCAAATTTAATTACTCAGCAATGCGGAACTTATTCTTATGGCATGGATTATAATGCTTATTATGATTGTAAAGATGAAGCAATGGATTCTGCAGAATATACTAAATGTATTGATGATGCAGGCAAAGAGAGAAAAAATTGCATGGAAAACGAGGCAAATAAACTTGTAAATTATGGAATTATTTCTTTCTGGATTTATGCTATTTTAGGAACTATTTTCATTTTAACCGGGTTACTTATTATTCAATTTAGGGGGATTGGTTCTGGATTGATCCTTGGAGGAGTTTCTCTTATTCTTTTTTCAGGAATTATCTCTTTATTTGTACAATTATCTTCAATTATGTCTTCTGTTTCTTCTTTAATGGGGGGTGATGAAGGGAATACAGGAGTTAATTGGGTTCAAGTCTCAAGAATTTTGGTTTCATTTATTATACTAATTATTTTAATTGTAATAGGATATTTTAAAGTTGATAGAAAAGAAGATTTGGAATAAAATAAATAATTCTATGCAGTTGATAAAAGTGCTTTTATAAGAAGATACCCTATAATTGCAATGATTATTATTTTTAATAGTTCAACCATATCACTTGATGTGAATTTTTTCATTTTATAATTTACTCACCTTCTTTAGTATTACAATATCTTTTAGAGTATTTAATAATTCCTCTTTTGAATCTTTCCATTCTTCAATTTCTTTTATTTTATCTTCATTATTTTTTATTTGAATTATATATGATACAAAATAAATTGATATAAATGCGATTAGTATTGTAATAATTGAAATTATTTTATTTTCATTCCAGACAACAGCACCCAGATTAGCAAGGATTATAGATAGGATAGAAGAGGATATTAGTAAAAATATCTCTTTTTTCTCCATTAATTGGTTACTTTGTTCTTGTTTATAACTACTAATGTTTTTTAAAATATATATTTATCTTGTTTTAAACTCAACAACATCCAAATCTTTAAGAATATGCTTTAATGAAACTTTTTGGCCTGGAAATTTTGATGAAGGGCCCCAGATTTTTGTTTCAGTTATTTGTTTTGAGAATCCATGAAGGATTTTTTCTGCAACATCTTTTACAGTAGAAGTTGGATCAAGGATAATGGGTTTATCTGAAGGAGATTTTCCCGGTTCTTTAGTATAAACTCTTAGTTTGTTAAATGATTTTAATATTTTTTCTTTTAATTCATTTATACTCTCTTCTGTTTTTGTGGATATTAAAACAAAATCATATTTTTTACTTTGAAGAGTTGCAGATATTTTTCTTTTTTCAAGATCATTTAATAAATCAATTTTATTAAAAACTATAATTCTTTTTGCGTGAGTATTATGTATTTTAGATTCAATTTCCTGAATATCTGAAATATTTGTTATTAAAAATATTAATGTATCTGCTGAATTAACTAATCCTTTATCAAAATATTCTGATTCTATAGCAGGGATTTCAATTAATTGTATCTGAACACCTGCATTTTTATAGTGAAAAATTCCTTGCTGGGGGTTTTTGGTGGTAAATTCGTAATCTGCTATCAAGGGGAATGTATTTGTTAAAATAAAAAGCAATGAAGATTTTCCTGTATTTGTCTTTCCAAGAATTACTGCCTGCATTTCATGTTTTTTTATGTTTGATTTAGATGACGACTTGCCTGAACCGGATTTTTTAGATTTATTTAGTTTTTCGAGCAGTTTTTTCCTTCTTGTTTTAAGATTTGCAAGCATTTTTTCAGCTGATTTATGTTTAGGACATTCTCTAATCATTTCATCAAGCCACTTTAATCTTTCTTCATCTGTTTTTGCATTGAGAAATTTTCCTTCTGCCTGCTGATAAAAAGGAGATTGATTTGTTGATGCCATATTTATTTATGTTAAGTAAATCACATATCTTAATTTGTTTTACTGATAATTTCCTTGCTCCAAAGTCGCAAGTCATTGTTAAACTTTATTTAAGCGAAAAACTTGATGAAGTCTATTACACATTAATAAGGTTGATTCACGAGCTTGCGAGTGCAAATGTTATGTTAGTAACTTTATTTATAATTTAGTTAGGTTTTTATAGTTTATATTTTTATTTAAGTTATGGGAAAGTTAGAAGAGGAGAGAAAAAGAAGACAAAAATTTAAAGGATTATTCTTTATAATAATTTTCTTTATTGGATTTATGTTTTTTTAATAATGTTTAACTACAACATTAGATCAAATAATGTTGGATTTGCCTTGGGTCTTGGATTTTTAGCTCTTTTATTTATTTTATTAGATATTTTATATGGGCTAATATATAAAGAGATATTTGTGGGGATTCCGGAAAGTAGCCACTTTAAATACTATCAAAGAAAGACTAAGCCATTTCAGTATTGGATTTATTTAATTTATATGTTTATTTTATTTCTGTTAATATTAACAATGTTCATTAATGGATTAATCGAAGTGTATGGATGAAAGATTTTTAATATGATTACTTCTTATAAATTTATGGAAAATAAAAACCTTAAAATAAATAAGATTCACAGAAGTTTTTTTTCAAAAGATGCTGAAATTGTTGCTAAAAATTTAATTGGAAAGATTTTAGTTAGAAAGATAAATAATAAAGAAATGAAAGCAATAATTATTGAAACAGAAGCTTATTATGATGAAAAGGATCCTTCTTCTTGGGCAAGGTTTGGAAAAAGAAGAGATAATATTCATATGTGGAATGAAGCAGGAATAATACTTGTAAAAAATGTCCATAAATATTTAATGCTTAATTTTGTTACAGGAAAAAAAGGAATTGCAGAAGCTGTTTTAATAAGAGCAGGAAAGCCATTAAATTTTGAAGCTAAAACTTCTGGACCTGGATTATTAACTTCTGCTTTGAAGATTGATAAAACCTTTAATGGAAAATTTATAGATTCTTTAAATGATTTTTGGATTGAAGAAAACAATTTAAAAAATAATTTAAATGAAAAAAATGAGAAAAATAAAACCTTTGAGATAAAAACCTCAAAAAGAATAGGCGTAAAGAAAGATTTAGATAAGAATTTGAGATTTATGTTGATTGAATGATATAGAGAACTGCACAGGTTACATGACATATATTTTGCAGTTCTCTATCTGTCTAACTGCGACTGAATGTAATCTGAACCACGCAGTTATTCATAAGTTAAAAGTATATCAAAATTTAGTAAGTTGATCTAAGACAAGTAAAATAAGATCAACACTTTTTAATTTGTTTTTCTGTTAAAATGCAGTTATTTACCTTTAAAACAAGTTTTTCCTGCTGGATAATTTGTTCTGGAGAAAATTCAAAGAAATATGTTTTTGTGTTTCCTTTTTCTGGAACTATGCAACCGCATCCTATTTCACCGCAGGCATATTCTGAATAATCTGTTGAAGATTTAATCAAAAATCCTATTTTTTCAACATTTATCCTGCTAAAGCTGTTTGTTACTGTTATTTCTATATTGTTTGTTTCTAAATTATAGCATGAACTTATTATTTCAATAGGGTTTTCTAATTTTATTTCTGAACAAGTAAACTGTGGAGAGTATCTGGTTTTATTAATTAAATTCTGTATTGTAAAATAGATGATAGCTATTGCTATTATGCATAAAAGCAACACTAATAAAGTTGCAACTATTGTTGAAAGGGCTTTTTTATCTTTTTTAAATAAATTCCCGGTTATTTTGTTCATTTTAACTTTTTTGTTCATTTTATTCTGCATGGTATATGTTCAAGTTCTTCAAGATTTACTGTTACTTCTGGAATTTCTGGTGCTTGTTCATTTCTAAGTTTAAGTATAAGACCCTCTGTTTGTTCATTTTTTGGAATTTTAATATAAAATATACCTTTATGTATTTCTTCTGTTCCTCCATTTATTTGAGTTTCATCAATTGATTGACCATCTGTAAATAAAATTGTTCTAATTTGTAATTCTTTTGAATTTAGAGAAGGTGCACATCCTTCTTCAACTGTTATATTTAATATTTTAAGTGTTTTATTTTCATAGATAGACATTTCTATTAAATAATATTCCTGTTCAGAACAATCTGCTGAATTTGTATTTTCTATAACTGAACCAGTAATTTTACTTTTTTTGTTTATTTTTTCAAGAATAATTTTTTCATTGAATTTTCCATAATAATTTGAATTTAATGTTCTCATTACCCCTTCTTCAACAGATCTATAATAGTCTGATTTTGAACATCCTTGAAAACATCCATCTATTTCATTTTGAAACTTATCACAAGAAATTACGCAATTTTTTGAGCCTGAAGGAATTACTGCAGAAACATATTCGTCTGCTAAATTAGAGAAAACATGCCCAAATTCATGTGTTAAAACAGTATTTGGATGCTGGAAATTTAATGAAATTATATTTTGAAATGCTGAACTTCGTAAATAAGGATCATCAACATCTTTTATAACTATAATAAAATCATTGGGACATGATGATGCCTTTTTAGTTAATTCCTTTCCCCTGCAAAGAACTGCCTGATCCTGATAGACTTCACATTCCGGAGTATAAGAATCAATATAATAAAAATTAAATTCATCTTTATATTGGCTATAAGGAGATGTTTGAAGAAAAAAATTTGAATATCCTTTAGATAAGTCTTTATCTGCAAAAAACAATAAATTTATTTTATCTTCTCCATTAAAAACGAGGGATTTGCATTTTTCTAAATTAGAAGGATTAGGAGAAGTTAAAGGATTTTGCGAAATAAAAAACAGCAGGACAACAATAATTGCTAAAAAAACTATTATACTTGAAGTTATTAAAATTTTTTTTATTTTCATTTTTATAACAAATTAATGAAATAAGGGATTAAATAATTATTTGTTGAGAAAATTGCAGATTTATGTTTATTTAATGGTGAGATTTGATTGTTATGATTAAAATTGATAATTAAAAGATTTATTTAAAAGATAACTATGCAAATGTAAATGAGGGGTGAATTTTAAAATTGAGAACTTTGAATAACTTCATATTTTGACAATATTTCAATTATTACAACCTTGATTATAATTAATATACTTTGTTGTTGGTGTAAGATACATTTATCAATATTTGTAAGTTTATTTACATATTTATTTTTTCTTCAATAATCTTAGAGATAGGTTTGCCTATTTTTTCTTTTAATTTTATAATCTTAAGGTTTAAATAGTCATTTAAATTTTTTTAGTTTATGAAATCTCAATTACCTCCCTTTAAACTCTTCTTTTACAGGAAAGTGCTGAAAAATGGGATGACTGTTATTTTGGAAAAAAGGAATTTGCCTATTGTTTCCCTGACTTTTGCTGTTAGATCAGGAGGTATAAATGAACATGAAAATGAAAAAGGGATAAGTCATTTTATAGAGCATATGTTATATAAGGGAACTTCAAAAAGAGATGCAAAACAAATTGCAGAAGAAATTGAGAAAAATGGAGGAGAATTAAATGGTTTTACTTCTGAAAATTCAACAGCTTTTTGGTGCAAGATGCCTTCAAAACATTTGAATGTTGCATTGGATGTTTTATCTGATATGATTAAAAACCCTAAATTTGATAAAAAAGAACTGGAAAAAGAAAGATTAGTTATTTTTGAGGAAATAAAAATGAGGAAAGACACCCCAAGAATTTACGTTTATGATGAAGTTCAGAATTTGCTTTATGACAAGCCTTTGGGATTGAATCTTATTGGAACATATGAAACAATGAATTCTGTCAATAGAGAAAAAATAGTTAAAAGATTTAATGAAGTATATAAACCAAATAATATGATTCTTGTTGTTGTTGGTGATGCAAATTTTGATGATCTTTTAAATTTCTGCGAAAAAGAATTTGGAAACGAAAAAGGAAATGTGCCTGTTTTTGAAGTTAAGATAAAAAATGGCTCTAAAATTGAAGAAAGACATGGGATTGACCAAGCTAATTTGGTATTTGCATACCATGTACCTTTATCCAATGATAAACAAAAAAAGAATTATTCTGCACAAGTTCTCAACTCATTAATGGCTGGAGGCATGTCTTCCAGATTATTTTCTGAAATAAGGGAAAAAAGGAATTTAGCTTATGCAGTTAAAGGAGAATCAGCTATAACTAAGGATTTTGCATATAATTTGGTTTATGTAGGGACTACAAAAGAAAATGTTGAAAAAGTAAAAAAGATTATTCTTAAAGAATTTGAAGATGTTGCAGAAAACTTGAATGAAAAAGAATTAAGCCAGGTTAAAGAGCAATTAATTGGAAACTATCAGATTTCCATGGAAGATTCTCAAATACAAATGGTTTCATTATTGTTTCATGAATTAGATGGAGATGCAAAAGAGTTCTATGATTTTGAAGAAAATATTAAAAATGTAAAATTAAAAGATGTTAAAGAGCTTGCTAAAGAAGTAGTTTTAGGACAGAAATTTAGTTTTCTTGCTTTAGTGCCAAAATGATTAATTTGTTAATTTCTAAGAAGATTTTCTTTTTTAAAGATTTATAGGATGTGTTAAGTTATGAATGAATTTTACTGAAGATACTGTTTTAACAATTAAGTTTTTAAAGAATGTTTTGTTTTATTTCTGATGAAAAAGGGGATGAGGGATAATAGCCATATTATCTTATTAGTTGCGTTTATTTTATTAGTTTTAATTGTTATTTTTTCTGCAGATTATATTCCTAAGGACAGAATTTTTTTATCTCCTGAAGATCAATGCGGAGCAGATATGACTTTTGTATGTCCAACAGGGTATTCTATTTTTGATTCTTCAAACAGCGATGGAAAAAGTTATTATTTTGGTTTGGATTGTCAAGGAGATGAATATGTTTCTTCAACTGGTTTAGAGAAACCATATAGAGATGATAATAAAATAAAAGTTTGCAAATCACAAGGAGCTATTAGTTTAACAGCTAATTCTTTGAATAAATCAATTGGAAGATGCCAGAATATTGCAAATCCTTTATTAACATCTTATTATAAAATTGCCAAAGGAGGCTGTGTTCCTTCTGGAAATGATTGTGAGGCTTATGAAGGAGAGAGTTTAGTAGGTTATGCTCAAAATAATGAATATATGTTTTATATTCCGGGAGGGTGGAGAGATAGACGTATTTTATGCTATAATGGACAATTATGGGAAGAACAAGGCAATTGGCCTTATGCAACTGATGTGGCTGTCTGCACTATAAAAGGAAACTGGTATGTTAATCAATCTGGATTTTGGAATCAAATAATCAGCAATGAATGCGCAGGAATTCAAGGAGGGCTTGTTGCATATTATTCTTTTGAAAACGGGAATGCAAGCGATTTTTCCGGGAATAATTATCATGGAGAAGAAAAAGGAGGAGTTAATTTTTCAAGTGATTCTAAAATAGGAAGCAAATCAGCAAATTTTGACGGTGTAAATGATTTTATAAGAATTCAAAATTTTAATGCAATTTCTGAAAAGAATTTTTCTATTTCATTTTGGGCTAAGCCAAATTTTTCATATAATGATGTTAATTCAACATTTACTCCAGGATTTATAGCATGGATAAATTCATCAAGCAGTAATTTTGTTATTTATCAAAATCAGTTTAATTTAACAGTATTTTTAATGAATACCAATAATGGAAATAACTGGAGTTATGATTCCTTTGAATTCTCTTCTGGAGAGTGGATATTTATCACAGCAGTTTATAATAAAACAAGCGATAGAATTAAGCTGTATGTTAATGGAGAAGAAGCTAGTCTTGGAAGCGGTTTAGGAAATAATGGATTAAATGGAAGTGCACATTTGACTATTGGAAAAGCATATAATTATTATTTTAAAGGTTTAATTGATGATTTAAAAATTTATGACAAGGCATTAACTGAAGATGAAATTTTAGATTTATGCGGAAGCGATTGTGGAGTTGATTTAAGCAATAAGCCTCTTATTTATTTAACGAATAGCGAGTGGAATGGAAATTTCACGCAAAATAAGGGGGGAGTTTCATTTAGTGTTTCTGGAAGCAGTGGTTTGGCAAGAGCTGATTATATCTGCGAGCATGATGATAATAAACCATTTGATGATAGAGAATTTAGGGCATTACTGGGAACTAATTCAAGAGAAGTTGGAGATAGTGGATGGGTTTTAATAAAAAATACTTCTTATTACAGATTTAGTGATGGTCTTTTAATTGCTGAAACAAATAAAACAAAAGCATGGTTTGATTTTCCATTGACAAATTCAATTTCAACATTGGATGAAATTGCTGCAACTGGATTAAATGAAAAAGGAAATAAAGCAGATGATAACTGTGATGACTGGAGCAGAGGAGATAATTTAACTGAAACAACATGGGGAGGAAGCAACAAAAAAACATTTGAAAGTATAAATGAAACTACTACTAAAAAATGCGATGGTTATTTTAAATTATATTGTGTTGAGCAATTGGATAGCTATGTAATTGTTGATTGTGTCCAAAACTTTACTCAATGTGGCAACTGGAGCGATTTAGAAAAACAATGCGGAGAAAAAGTCTGTTATGATATTAATAACTGTGATGAAGAGGATAGCTTTAGAATTTTTGATAAAGATTGTTCGCTGATTACTTGCGGAGATGGAATATGCAACAGCTCTATTGGAGAAAATTCAATAAATTGCCAGCTTGACTGCAATGTACAATTAGTTTGCGGTAATGGAGAAATAGAAGGAACTGAAGAATGTGATGATAATAATGTTAATAAGACTGATGGATGTTCAAAAACATGCAAAGTTGAATCCGGATGGGTTTGCGATGGAGAGCCGAGCGAATGCAGTCAAAAATCATTATTAAGCAAAACCTGGATTTATATTGTTATAATAATTTTAATTATTTTAGCTATATTATTAATTGTATTTTTAATTTATAGAAATATTAAAAGCAGAAATTTTAAAAACGAAGGGGTAAATTATCCTGTTTCTAGTAGAAGGCCTCCTGGAGGAGAATCTGGTGAAAGAACTTATGTTCCTGCAATAAATACTTTGCAAGTAAAGCCTTCTCCTACAAGAGCAGATGTTCCTAAAATTATTACATCTCAAAACCCAAATCCAAACAGGCAAATTCAACCACAACGTAATCCGCAAAACAATCAACAACAAAATCCGCAGAATCAAGTAAGAAGATATTAAATTAAAAGATTGAAAAGATTGTTGAGGAGAATAAATAATTGTTAAAAAATTTAGATTAATAGTTAATCTTTTGCTTATTAAATACATGTTCAATTTGATGATAATAATCGTGTGGTTATTGTAATTTAGAGAGTATAGAGAACTGCGTGGCTTATATCACATTTATTTTGCAGTTCTCTATCTGTAAACTTCATTAAGTTGTCATCTATCCTATGCAGTTATACATATTACCTCAATGAGTTTTGGGTTTTAAAGCTAAAATTTTACTGATATGGAAGATAAAAACATAATCTTAAAAACCCATTCAAATAAGATTTCTTATGTTTATTGTTAAAGTTCCGGCTATTAATAGTTTAGGAAAAACAAATGGTTGTGAAAGAGCAGGTAATGCAATACTTGAATGTTTAAAAGAAATTCACAGCAATGAAGAAGGTATTCCTTTAGATGCTAATTTATTGGATTTGGAGGAGATTCATGTTGATAATTCAAATAAAGAATTAAGCAATAAATTGATTTATAAAAATGCATTTGAAATTTTTTCTGAAAAACCAAAAACAGTTTTTATTGGAGGAGACCATAGTATAAGCTATTCTTTAACAAGGGCATTTTTAGATTACTGTCAGGATAATAAAGCTGATGAATATGCTAAAGAGCCCTGTTTAATTGTTTTTGATTCTCATGCTAATTGCTTGAATATTAAAAAAGAAAAAAAAGAACCCAATAATGAAGAATGGATAAGAAAACTTGTGGAAGATGGTTTTCCTTCTAAAAATATACTCTTGATTGGAGCAAGGAATATAAATAAAGATGAAATTTTATTTCTAAAAGAAAAAGGAATAAGAATCATATCTATGAACCAACTTTTAAATGATTTAGAAGATACATGCGATATTATTATGGAGTTTTCTAGTGGAAGAGAGCTTTATATCTCTATTGATATAAATGTGATTGATCCTGCATTTGCTCCGGCAACTTATTATATAGAACCAGGGGGTTTATCAAGCAGAGAGTTTATATACTTAATACAAAGATTAAATAAGATGAAAAATCTTAGAGCTGTTGATTTAGTTGAGATTAATGCTGAAAAAGACAAAAATTTTAACAATAAAACAGTTAAACTTGGAGCTAAAATTTTAGGAGAGTTGATTTAAATGAGAACTTTTATAGCCATAGAACTGCCTGAAGAAGTTAAATCAGAAATATTCCATGCATTTGAAAAATTAGAAAAATTTAATCTTATTAGGGGAAAGTTTGTTGAAAAAGAGAATCTGCATTTAACATTAAAATTTCTCGGAGAAATCTCCCAGGAAAAATATTTAGAAATAGAAAAAAAGCTCTCAGAGATAAATATCTCAAAATTTAATTTTAAAATAGGAGAGGTAGGTGTTTTTCCAGGTGAAAATCATGTTAAAGTTATATGGGTTGATTTAATCTGTGAAAATGAAGAATTGTTAAATCTTGTTAAAAACATTGAAGATAAACTTGAAAAATTCGGAATTCCAAAGGAAAGTAGGGATTTTCAAAGCCATGTTACAGCAGCAAGAGTTTATGTTGTTAAAAACAGGAAGCTGTTTTTAGAGAAGTTGGAAAAAATACATATTACAAAAATGGATTTTGAAATAAATAATTTTTCTATAATAAAATCCGAGTTGATGAAAGAAGGCCCGGTTTATAAAACACTGAAGAAGTTTCCTTTAAAATAGAGAACATCATTATTATAAAATTAAATTATGATATGCAAAAATTATATAAATATATAGATAATGATTTACTGATAATATTATAGATTAATCGGGTTATTCATGGGCTTGCAAGTGTAATTGTTACATCAGGTAATTTATTTATTGATACAAGAAAAAATATAATCTATAAAGAATTTCAGGCTTTATATTATTTTTGTTTTTAATTATATATATTACATTGTAACTTTAATTAAATACACTTATTTGCATATTATATTTTAATGGATTATTCAACTGCAAGATCAATAATAGAAGAAGGAGCTAAATATTATGATAATTTTAGAAATGGTTATACAGGTATGACTGGATTTGAGAAATGGTTTAAAGAGAGAGTAGCAAACGCAGATAGTGAAGAAAAAGTTCTTTTAAATCAAGCACAAGCCATTTTAAGTAATAGAAATAGCAATCCTTCTACAAGGATTTTTGGATTTAATAACAGCCTTATAGAGGAAATTTTAAGAAAAAATGGATTTAATCAATAATTAATATTTTTCATCTCTAAGTTTTATTATTGATTCTGATTTTTTCCCCAAAATTTTTTTTAATTCTTCATCCGGAGAATTAATTATATTTTTTATTGTTTTAAATTCTTTAAGAAGTTTTTTAGCTGTTTTCGGGCCTATGCCAGGAAAGCCTTCAAGAATAAACTGAAGCTGTTCTTTTTTATTAAAAGATTTCTTTTTGGCATTTAATGATATTTCTTTTTCTCTTTTTTTTAAAAGAATATTAAAAAACTTTGCACTATCTTCTTCATTTTTTGAAAATAGAATAGGAATTTTAAATTTTAATAAGATTGAAAGTAAGAAACCTCTTATTGCATTTGCACTTACACCAGGATTATTATCATTGTAAAGCTCATTTTCTTCAATTCCTTCTATAAGAAGAAGTTTTTTTTCATATTGCTGTAGTTCTTCTAATTGATTAAATATCCTTTTGTTTATCATTGAAGAAATAAAGTCAGCAACAGTTTTTCTTTCTATAACTATATTATTTACAATATAATCTCCGACTTTTAATTCCCGGAATTTAACATCAATGTTCAAGTTAACAATTTCTGAAGCTAAAGTTGAATTTCTTTCACGATAATCTGCTATTACTAATGGTTTATCAATTATTTTTATATTTGTATTTTTAATTAGTTTATGTTCTTTTGTTGTTTCTCTTTTTTCAAATATATTAAAAAACTGTGACATCTTAAATTAATAGATTAAATTAGTGGGTCTTTTTAAATTTTATTTATATTGAACAGATATATTATTAATATTTGATTTATTAAATACAATAATTCATAAGTGATATACGTTTATTATAATTTATAGTCCTCTGATAATAATTTATTTGTGATAATCTAAGGGGTTTTATTAACTATTATGCTTTTTATAGTTTTCAATCTAATTAATTTAGGCAATTATCTTTTATAATTCCAACCTTTTTTGAGTTGTTTTATCTTCATTGTCATTTAATTCTTTATTTTCTTCTAAATCTGCTTTATTTTCACTTAAATTTTCTTCATTGTTATTAAAGCTTAATTTTTCATCTTCCATGTCTTTATTTATGGATTTAATTGCTGAATACATCTTTTTTTCTTTATGGAATGATGCCCAATAATATGCTTCATCTCTTGTATTTTTAGTTATAAGAATTATTAATTTTCCTTTCATTAAACGGGCTGTTCTTCCAGCTCTTTGGATTTTTCTTATTGCACTTGGAACAGGCTCATAAAATATTACCGCATTAACTTCTGGAATATCCAAACCTTCTTCTCCTATCGCGGTTGAAACAATAACATTAATTTTACCTTCTGAAAACTCTTCAATTATTTTTTTCTGCTCTTTTTGACTTAATCCGGATGTTGAACCATGGACATCTGATTTTTTTGACTGACCTATAAAAACTTTTGCTTTTACGCCAATATCTTTTAATTTTAAATTCAATTCTTTACATATAATTGCTGAAGTTTCCCTATATTGTGCAAATATGATTATTTTTGACTTTGGGTTTTTTGTTTTTTCTTCTTTTATTAATTCTATAGTTTTTTGAATTTTAGGATGCTCTATATTTTTTGTTAATAATTCTGATGAAATTATATATGCCTGATTAAATTCCGGTTTTTTAATCAATCTTTGAACTCCTTTGCTTTTTCCTTGTGATGCTTCTTTTAATAATTTTTTTAAATAAGTATTAAAACTTGTTAAAGTTTGAGTTTCTAATAATTCCAAGGCATGCTGCAATTTTACTGCTGATGCTGCTGCACTTATTCCTAAAAGAATATTGTAATTGTTATTTCCGCTGCTTGATCTAGCAAAAAGCTTTTTTTGAAGTTCTATTAAAGTTATTTTGTTTATAGGGCCAAAAAGCAAATGCCTGGATTTAAGCTCATCAACATATTTATTATATAGGATTAAAAGCAACTGACGAATTTCTTCAAACTGCAAAGGAAAAGGGAGGATGATTTTTTCAAAATCTAATTTTTTAATGTATTTTTTTACATCTACATCTTCTCTTGTTCTTAATTCAACTTTTTCAATGTTTAAATTTTTGCAAATATCTTTAATTTTTGATTTTTCACTTCCTGGAGAAGCTGTCATGCCTATTATTCTTTGATTATTTGCCTGCTCCTTGTATTTTTGAACTACATAGTTATAAGCATAATTTTTCAGGCATCTATGGGCTTCATCTTCTATAAGAAGAGAAACATTTCTCAAATCATATAAATTCTTTTTCAAATCATTTCCCAGACACTGGGGAGTAGAAAAAATTATATCTGATGTTTGCCAAATCTGCTTGCGTTGAACTGCAGGAACTTTACCTGTAAATAACTGCATATCTGCAAATAAATCAGGAAGATGTTTCTTAAAGTAATATAAATGCTGTTCTGCTAAAGGCCTTGTTGGAGCTAAAAAAACAATTTTTTCTTTTGGAAATTTCTGCATTCTATCTACAACTGACATTAAAGCAATCAGGGTTTTTCCTATACCTGTTGGCAATACAATCAAGCAGTTGAATTCTTTGCATGTTTTGAATATTTCTTCCTGATATTCACGTGGAGTAATGTCTTTTAGGAATTGCATTTTAATTTATACTGTGTTTACTTTTTTTATTGATATTTAATTTAAGTATTAATTTGTTTTTTCCAAAGTCACAAGTCATCTTTAAAGATTATTTAATCTAAAAACTTTATGAAGTTTATTATAGGTTAATAAGGTTGATTCACAAACCTGTGAGTGTAAAGGTTAAATTCATTATATCTTCAAAACCGTTAAATATATATATATATATATATTCCCATTAAAAACTGTATTCCTGATAGGAATAATTAGTTTAAAAAAGTGAATGTTATGAAAGGAGGTGTGATAAAAATGAGTGTGAAAAATCAAAATGGTTATTCATTATTAGTAGTTGTTTTGGTTGCTGTAGTAGTTGCGATAATTGTTTCTGTGATAGTTGTAAATGTTACAGGAAATATAATTAAGGTAAATCCTGTTTCAAAAGATACAGAACAGGTTTATACAAAAGCAGAGATTGATAAAAGATTAAGTTATGAACTTCAGTTGTATAATCTTAATACTTCAAGTATATGGGGAGTAGAAAATGGAAAATTATCTTTAAATACATATGGTGCAGATATAGTTCTTTCTCCAAAATATGGTAACTTATATCTTGTAGGAACACCAAAGTGGTTAGTTAACGGAACTTATACTTCTTCAACAATTAAAGGAGAAGGAGATTTAATTTTAACAACAGTTGGTAATGGTGCTCTTATATTAAATCCAACAGGAAGAGTTGTTGATGTTCGAGGAACATTAGTAACTAATGCTTTTTCAGTTACTAGCCTTAGAGGTAATGGTACAGCATATGCCTGTGTTGATAATACTGGAAAAATAGTTAGAAGTTATACTGCTTGTAATAAGTAATTTACTTTTTTTCTTCTTTATTTTTTATTTCTTTTTTGCAGAATATGCAAAAAGAACTATAGAACAGGCAATTAAAAGCAATCCTATTGTTGAAAGAAGAAGCGAAGGATTTTGGACAGGGCTTTTTACTATTGCATTTCCTGTTATTGAACCCTGTCCAATAAAAAATAATCCTGAAATTACTGCAACAGCTCCAAATATTATTGCTGCTGCTTTTGATTTAAAAAAATTAATCTTTTCACTCTTTTTTTGTTTATTTGTTTTCATTTTTTGTTTATTTGAGTTCTTTTTCTAATTTATCTTTATTGATTATTGAATAGATTGTTACTCTAATAAGGACTAATATAAAACTCATTCTTATTTCTGGATTTTTTAATAAAGGAGTCCAAATTTGATATAGGTTGTTGAATACTACTATTGTTATCCCAAATACCCATACTATTACTGTTAATATAAATGTTATTTTTTTCATATTTCATATTGTACCTGTTCCTTTCAGGAAGTAATATCCTGCTAATAAGATTATTATTATTAATATGACTTCATCCCAGTGTTTTTTCCACCATTTTACTGAAAATATTCTTTCCATTGGTTATTTTATTAATATTTAAACATTTTAAAGTATTACAAATATTGCGATAAGACTTATTAAAGTTATTGTTGTCAAAAATGTCCATAAAACTATATTTCCAAAAAATATTTTATTGCCATCTAAGTCAGAGAATGGAATCAGGTTAAAAAATGCATAATAAATATTTATTGCTACAAAATTCATTTGAGAAGGCAGGTTTAAAAAGTAGCCGATTGCTGCCAAGATTAAATTAGCAAATATTCCTGCAGCAGCAATATAGCCTATATGATCTTCTGTCATTTCAGAAAAACGATAAAGGCCATGGCGCCTTGCAGCTCTATAAACTCTTGCTTTAACATCAAAAACAAGACATGCTAACCATTGAAGATATCCAAATGAAAGAGCTGTAACAATTACTGGAAAAGCTGCACCTGCTGGAAAAGGTTTTTTAAATCTATAGTGTGTTTTGTATCCATATCTCTGCATTTCCCATAATTTAATTTCAACTTCAGATTCATAGAAATAAGCAGCTACTTTTTTTACTAAAACGTTTGCTAATATAATTATAAATATTGAAAGAAACAACCAAAGAAATGTTTTTAGACTGTCTAAAAGGCTGAATGTAAATGCAAGAATTATTGTTATAACTACTATAGTTGTTATTTCTTTGATATTTAACATATAAAAATAACTTATATTTTATTTATTAAACTTTCCATAAGCTATTATTACCAACTTATCAGTAGTTATAGAGAGCTGCGTGGATTATCACATTTATTTTGCAGTTTTATCAGCTAAATTTAGAAGAAATTATGTATTTTAATTATTCTTTTATATAATGGAAAACTATTTAAATAGGCCTGATTAAAATTTCCTATGAGAGTTAGAAAAATTTCAGAGGTTATTGGATTAAAAGTTTATACTGATTCTGGAGACTACTTCGGAGAGATTGAAGAAGCAAATTTAGCAGAGAATAAAATTGATGGATGGAGAATAAGAGTTGGAGGAACAATAATGTCTCTTATTGGAGGGGCAAGGGGGGTAATAATCCCGCATCAGTTTGTAAAAGCTATCAGCGATGTTTTTATAATCAATAAGTCTGCTATGCCAACCCAAGATATGGATATGAGTGAACTTAATGAAGAATTGGCGTAAAAGAATTAGATGTAGTTTGTTCTTAATAATCTGTTTGTAGGATAATAATTAGATACTTATTGCATTCGTAGATTTGTATTAAAAGTTAATATTTATTCGAATAGCGTTTGAGCTATCAGTAAATTTTACTTTTTAAGTATAAAATAAAGATACTTCTAGAAAAGGGATTATATAAAAAGGTTTAAAAAACAAAAGAATATCTATATATATGGCTGAGGTAACTATACTCCAACATTATATCTTTACAGAGTTTATACTCCCTTTTTTACTGATGTTTGCATTGGTTTTTGCAATTCTTGAAAAAACAAAAATACTTGGAGAAGATAAAAAACAAGTTGATGCTATTCTTGCTCTTGTTATCGGCTTGATTTTCGTCAGTGCAATATATCCTAAACAAGTTGTTAATGATTTAATCCTGTTTTTAACTATCTCCATTGTAGTTGTTCTTGTTTTTTTAATGATTTATGGGTTTGTAGCAAGCGATAAAGGAGAAGGGTTAAAAGTAGAAAAATGGATGATGTGGACTTTTGGAATTTTAGCAGGAATAGGAACTATTGCTGCAACTATTTGGGCAACAGGCACTAGTTTTTTTGTAATAGACATGTTATTTTATCAGCCATGGAGCAATAAGCTTTGGACAAATGTTGCTTTTGTTGTAGTTGTTGTGGTTGCAATGACTTTGGTTTTAAAAAGCGGAACCAGCAGTTAAGATTTAAGATTATTTAGTTTTTAGAAAACAAATAATTAGATGCTCATTACATTCACAAGTGAATAGATAATTAATAAGAAAGCGGATTATTTGTACTGGTTGTGCATTAAATGTGGTTATTAAGATGATTCTATCAATAATTGGTTATTAAACTGATTTTTTATTTAAGGGAATTTCCTCCAAATCTACGTTTTCTTTGAGAGAAGTCATTTAAAGCTTTTTTTAATTCAATTGTATTAAAGTCTGGGAAATGTTTGTCTGTAAAGTAAAGCTCTGCATAAGTGGACTGGAATGGCATGAATCCGCTTAAGCGCTTTTCTCCAGATGTTCTTATTATTAAATCCGGATCTGGAATATTTTTAGTATCAAGATAATCTGAAAAAGTTTTTTCATTAACTTTTTTTTCTTTATTTTTTAGAAGTTTGTTGATTGCCCTTATGATTTCATCTTTTCCGCCATAATCCAAACAAAGCTGTATGTTGAAATTTCTGTAATTTTTAGTTTCATTTTCTAATCTTATTAATTCCTGACATAATTTTTTTGGAAGCTTGTCTTTTCTTCCTAAGTGCCTGAAGCGGGTTTTATTTTTATGAAGATCAGATTCATATTTTTGTATAAATCCTAAGATTAAATTAAATATAGCATTAATTTCTTCACTTTTTCTTTTCCAGTTTTCTGTTGAAAAACCCCATATTGAAATATATTTAACTCCCTGCTCTCTTGCTTCATCAAAAAGAGCTTTTAAGTTATTATAATTGGCTGATTTATAATGGCCAAAAGTTTCTTCTTTTCCTTTTAATTTAGCCCATCTTCTATTGCCATCTGGAATTATTGCTACATGCTTAGGAACCTTAGGATTTTTGTCTTTAAACAAATATTTTCCTAAATTAAAGAAGCTTTTTGTTTGATCTATTATAAAGTTTTTATCTTTAATAACTTCAAAATTAGAGTATTTTTTTGTCGGTTTATTAAATCTATAGTTTAGTTCTGTAATTTTTGAAAAACCAGGATTTTTTTGTATAAAAATTATTAGTTCATTTAAGTTCTTTTTTTCACCCTGAACAGTAATAAAAACCCCTCCATCTTTTTCATTAATAATAAAACCATTTATTTTAGAATCTTTACAGAATTTTTCTATAGATCTTCTCAATCCAACTCCCTGAACCTTTCCATTTATCTTTACTTCTATTTCTTGCATTGTATTTACTTGTTATGGGGTATTAAAAAGCTTTACTTATTTTTAATATGCTATTTAGAGTTGATAATTATGGATTTATAGAGAATTGCATTAATTATATTACATTTTGTATGCAATTCTCTATCTGTATAACTACGAAGAATTGTAACTTAAACAACGCAGTTATCCATATATTAGATATTGAGTATAGGTAACTTGTTACTTTGGAATAAGCGAATTATCAATAAAACACGTTAAGAGATATTATTTATTTAATGAGATATATGCTCTGTCAGAAATGAGTATCTCCGATGAGTTTTAGTCATTTTCAAGAGAGAAAGATTAGCTGCTCATTGCATTCGCAGATTTCTATTAAAAGTTAATATTAATTCGACGAGCGTTAAGCGAGGAGTGAATTTTACCCTTCAGGTTCAAAAATAGACAAAGCTAATAAAGGTTAGGTTTAGAATAGTTCTTTATAAGTATCGGAGATACTGGAGATATAGCAAGTTTTTTAAATATGAAAGTATTCTCGTTTATATGTTAAAAGAGATGATATTTTTGCAGTCATATTCAAATTGGAGTATTGGAGATATGTTAAATGCATGGGCTGCAGCTGGTTTTTTCAGTTATCTTCTTCCATTTTTATTGATTTTTGCTATGGTGTTTGGTATTTTAAGTGCTATGAATATATTTGGAGGTAACAGACCTATAGATGCAATTATTGCCTTAGTTGTTGGGTTAATGGCTTTGCAATTTGATCTTGTTCCTGTATTTTTTGCAGAGATATTTCCAAGAATGGCTGTTGGTTTATCTATAATTCTTGTGTTGGTAATATTAGCTGGATTTTTTGTTGATCCAACTAAGGGATGGATAATGTATACTTTAATGTTTATAGGCGTTATTATAACAATTATTGTTTTAATTCAGACATCAGGAAGTGTTGGCTGGAGTTCAGGATTTTGGTGGTATTATAACTGGCCTGTTGTTGCAGGAGCTATTTTCTTATTAATTATAATTGCAATAATTGTCGGAAGCGGAAGGCAACCAACTCCAGGAGCACAAGCTGCAGGATATACATTAACTCCTTGGAGAAGTTAATAATTAAGAAAAATAAATGTAGAATAAAATTGTTGATTAATATGAAGGGTTTTAATAAATATGTTAATTTAATATATTCCAATTGTTTTCAATATATAAATGGCAAGATAATCATTATCATTAAAAATTATCAAAATTTATTAAAATTAGAATACTTCACTTAATAATTTTTAGAAATTTTTATTATAAACAAACTTATCTTTTTCTTGTTTTTCTTTCATGAGATTTTTCATGATGTTCTGGGTGTGAAGATGAAGATTGAGATGAAGATGATGAATGAACCTTAGAGAATTTATCTGTTAAGGGATTTATTACTTTGCTGAATGAGTCCTGCATCATAGCCATTTCTTTTCTTATTGAAAATAAATTTTCACCATATGAGCCTACTTTTTCAAGAATTGAAGCCTGTAATCTGTCTATTATAGATTCTATTTTTTTTAATCTTGATTCAATATTTTCAACTTGACTTTGAATTAATATTTTAGATTCATTTAGTTCATTTAATTTATCAACTATCTCTATTAATTTGCTGTCAACTATCTGCTCTGAAATTTCTATTATTGAATCAGTATTATATCCTTCATTCCCATAGTTTTGATTTGCATCATAGCCATAGTTTTCTTGAGGAGCATAATACTGTCCATATCCAGAATCTTCTTGTGGAGGATAATTTTCCTGAGGTTGTTGAGGATAGTATATTTCTTCACTATTTTCTTGAGGCTGTGGAGATTGTTGAGGAAATGCTCTTTGAACTGGAAATGTTTGAATTTGTGAAGGTATTTGCTGCATTTCAGAATAAGAATATGGCTGAGGAGGATAATTTATATCTGATTCAGGATTATACTCTTCTGTAATATTTTGTGATTCTTCATTTGTTTCCTGAGACATAGGTAAATAAGGGGAATAGCTACTTTTACCAGGAGAGCTACGAGATTGTTGTTTGTAATTTTGTTTTTGTTTAAGAGGTGAAACTGATGAAATTGGTGATTGAATAGGAGGAATTTCATAATTGCCTTCATTTTCATTATATTCTTCATCTTCTATGTTTTCTGTATTTTCCCCTTGAATATCTGCAATAGCATCTTTTATTTGCGATTGATTCAAAGCATCATCAATTTCCATTGGAGAAATGCCTTTATCACTAAGTTCATTAATTATTTCTTCTTCATCCATTCCCTGACTTTTCATTTGAATTACTTCATCTAAAACACCCATTTTATTTTTATATTTATCTTTTAATTAAACTGTTTAATTCAGATTTTTTAACAAATTCCAATGGCTGGAACATTTTTGCTTGTTTAGCAAGTATTGCAACATCTTCTTTTCTTGCAAAATTAGAAAACTCCTTTGAAACCATTTCAAGAAAAGCATTTGTTTTTTTTACATCCTGTTTTATAATTCCAATTTCTTTTTTTATTTCAAGCATTTCTTCATTTATTTTCTGCCTTATTTCTATTAAATTTTTTCCAAGAATAATTGTTTTTTCTTTTATAATTCTCTGTTTTTCCTCTAAATCCCTTATTTTTACAGAAATATCTCCTAAAGGATTCTCGTAATATCCTGCCTCTTCTTCCATAAATTATTCAGGTAATCTGGGTTTAAATTTGTTGTGATGATACAGAAATATATTTTGATAATGTGAATGAGGAGAAGTGCTAAAAATTTGATTACTTGCTAAAAGTGCTATATAGTCTTAAAGGATATTTGTCATATAAGTTTTGATATTAAATGCTGAAAATCCTTTTAATAAATAATAATTAAATCTTTAAACTTTGTATTGTTTTAGTTTTCATGGAATTCAAGAGATTAACATCTCAGGGAATTCCATTTCAAAGGAGAATGTAAATAAAATGGAATTCAAGAAAATTAAAATTTTCAGGAAACTCCACTTACTAGGGAGGATAAAGTAAGATGGAATTCAAGGAGGGAACATTGCTTTATGCGTATGAGGTGCAAAGAGAAGGAGGTGAAGATGTTTTATACTTTAATTTTATAGGAGCTCCTTTTGTACCCAGCTTAATTGAAGATCCCAGAGTTATGGAGATGGTGATAAGCTCTCTTATGGAGCTGCCTAATGTTTCAAGAATTGTTTTTGTTCAGCAAAAAAATTATAATTATGGATTTACTGAAACTTCATATCTTTTGGAAATTGCCCAATTATATGTTTTTTTAACAAAACAAGAAAATATTTTATCACCTCAAAAATTAGCTTCAGCTTCACACAATCAAGCGACTTTATCTAAAAGATATAATGATATGTTTAATTTTATCTCTTTTTTAAAAAATGATCCTATATTTTCATATCATGAATTAAATAAATTAATTATAGAAGCTAAAGTTACATTGAATAAATTGAATATTCAATCTAAAAACGATCAGCTTATTTATATTCATCTTTTGGAAAAGATTCTTGATTTATTAAAGAAGACAAAAATTATCAGAGATGCAATGCCTTTTTTTGAAAATTATTCAAAAGGAGACAGAGAAATTTATTACAAGTTTTTTAGTGTTGATGTTATTCCAAATTACACTTTTACAAGATTAGTTGCGCATCTGCCTAATAATGCAAATATAATAAATCAATATAAAATTTCAAACGGAGAATATGATGAATCTTTGGTTACTATTTTCAAGCAAGAAGATGAAGCAAAACTAAGATATCATATACTGCCTTTAGAATATACTTTAAATGAAGATTATAATAGCTTATTAAATTTAGCAAGAGGAGTTTTAATTGAACATCAGCCCAGAGCAGAAGAATTTACTGATACTGAAAGAACAAGGCAGGTTTTTTTTAATATTTCAAGGGATTTAATAAGAGATTTGGCTTATTCAAAAAATATGACTCTTAATTTTTCTGATTTGAATAAATTGGCTATAATTCTTGTCAGGCATACAGTTGGTTTTGGATTAATTGAAGTTTTGCTTCAAGATAAAAATATTCAGGATATTGTTTTGAATTCTCCAATACCTCAAACACCTATTTTTATAAGACATCAAGAATATGGTGAATGTATTGTTAATATTCTTCCAAGTCAAGAAGATGTGGATTCATGGGCAGCCAAGTTTAGGATGATTTCAGGAAGGCCATTAGATGAAGCAAATCCAATTCTTGATACACAGTTAAATATAGGAAATATGTCTTCAAGAATTGCAATTATCCAACCGCCTTTATCCTCTGATGGATTAGCTTATGCAATAAGAAGACATAGAGAAGAGCCCTGGACTCTGCCTTTGTTTGTTCAGAATAAAATGCTGACTGGTTTTGCAGCAGGTTTATTAAGTTTTCTTATAGACGGAAGCCGGACACTTTTAGTTGCAGGAACAAGAAGTTCAGGAAAGACAAGTTTGCTTGGAAGTTTAATGCTTGAAATTATTCCAAGTTACAGGATAATTGTCTTAGAAGACACTGCTGAATTGCCTGTTGAAGCAATGAGAAAACTTAACTATGATATTTTAAGAATGAAAGTTCGTTCTTCATTGTTAAATACAACAACAGAAGTTTCAGCTGATGAAGGAATAAGAGCTTCATTAAGATTAGGAGATTCTTCTTTAATAATCGGAGAAGTGAGAAGCCTAGAAGCTAAAGCTTTATATGAAGCTATGAGGATAGGTGCTTTGGCTAATGTTGTTGCAGGAACAATTCATGGCGCTTCACCTTATGCAATTTTTGACAGAGTTGTAAATGATCTTGGGGTTCCAATAACAAGTTTTAAAGCAACTGATATAATTGCAGTTGCTAATCCAATTAAAACTCCTGATGGATTGCATTCATGGAAAAGGCTGGTTCAGTTAAGTGAAGTAAGAAAACACTGGACAAAAGATCCTTTAGAAGAAAAAGGATTTGTTGATCTGCTAAAATATGACATTATCAAAGATCAGTTAGTTCCCAGCGAGGATTTGATTAATGGCGACAGCGAAGTGATAAAAGAAATTGCAGGAAATGTAAAAGGATGGGCTGGAAATTGGGATAATGTTTATGATAATATTTTACTTAGAGCAAAAATAAAAGAAGAATTAGTCAAAGTAGCAGAAAAAACAAAAAATTTGAGATTGCTTGAAGCAAAATTTACTTCATTGAGCAATTATGCATTTCATAGAATCAGCGATGAAATCAGAGAAGAAGTTGGATTGGATTTAAGTGAAAGAGTTTTCCCGGAATGGCAGAAGTGGTTGAATGAAAAAGTGAAAGGAAAGAAGATTTAATTGGTATTAAAATAGAACGACGGTTATATATTGAAATAGGGGGTTTAATTCTGATTATGTCTAAACATTTATTAATTGATTTTTCTTTATCATAATTAAATAATAAAGAGGTTTAATATGCAACCAAAAAGGCCGAGTGTTGAAGATATTCTTAAAAAGTACAGCGGGAAAATAGAAGGACAGGTTAAAACTGATAAGTTAAGTAAAGCAGGTTTTAAAGATGTTAATGCTAATTTCAGCAGAGAATATGTTATGTTTAAGCAGGAAATGGCGCCTGAACTTAATAGATATGAAAGATGGTGCAGAAGTTTAGGAAATATCATAAAAATTAAAGTTTCTCAAAAAGATGAAAAAAGAGTCAAGCATTTTTTAGATATAGCTCATTTGGAGATTGAACCATGGCAAGCTCTTACATTAAGTTTTTTGACTTTTATCGGAGTTTTTTTAATTGGCTTAATACTTTCAGTAGGAATTCTTTTTATCAGAGGAGGAAATGCATTAAGCAATTTTCCTTTTTTGTTTTTCTTTTTAATGTTAATATTATCTGTTTTCCTGTTTTATTTTATCAATGGATATCCTGCAAGACTAGCAAATAAATGGAGGTTAAAAGCATCTTCACAAATGGTTCCTGCAATTCTTTATGTTGTTGTTTATATGAGGCATACACCTAATCTGGAAAAGGCAATTGCATTTGCATCTGAGCATCTTGAATATCCTTTAGCTTTGGATTTTAAGAAGATTTTTTATGATGTTCAAATCGGAAGATTTTCAACAATAAAAGAAAGCTTGGATAATTATTTGGATACATGGAGAGATTATAGCATTGAGTTTATTGAATCATTTCATTTAATAGAATCCAGCCTTTTTGAACCTGATAATAACAGAAGAATAAATACCTTAGAAAAATCGCTTCAAGTTGTTCTTGACGGGGTTTATGATAAAATGCTGAGATTTACCCATGAAGTAAGAAGCCCTTTAACCAATGTTTATATGCTTGGAGTTGTTCTTCCAACTTTAGCTTTAGCATTACTTCCATTAGCATCTGCAATGCTTCAAGGAGCTATAAAATGGTATCATGTTTTTATTTTATTTAACCTAATTATTCCTTTTTTTGTGTTTTATCTTACTGATAATGTAATGATGAAAAGGCCTGGAGGCTATGGAGAAGTAACTTTATTGGAAAGAAATCCCCTTTATCCTAAATATAAAAGCAAAGCTCCTTATGTAACTGCGTTTTTAATCTGCCTGCCTTTTTTTATTATAGGAATAATGCCTTTAATTTTTCATTATACTTCATTGCCTCAATTATTAGGAATGAAATCAGATTATAAGATGTCTGAATTAGGTTTAGGAATTTTTGGAGGAGAGAATATGTTTTTTGATTACAAAACATCTGTTGTTAAAGGAGTTGAAGTTGCAACAGGGCCATTTGGTTTAGGAGCATTGTTATTCAGCTTATTTATTCCTTTAGGAATAGCATTGTTTTTTTCAATTTCGTTTAAATTAAAAACTAAAGAATTAATTAAATACAGAAATAATACCAAGCAATTGGAAGATGAATTTACTTCTTCTTTGTTTCAGCTAGGAAACAGATTAGGAAATGGTGTTCCTCCTGAATTGGCTTTTGGAAAAGTTGCAGAATCTTCCAGAGGGCTGAAAAGCGAGGATTTTTTCAAGAAAGTCAATTATAATATAATTAAGAATGGAATGAGTGTTGAAAAAGCAATATTTGACAGCAGAAATGGAGCTTTGATTTATTATCCTTCTAGTTTAATAGCAACAAGCATGAGAATTTTAATTGAATCTTCTAAAAAAGGACTGAATATTGCTGCATTAAGCTTGATGTCAATATCAGAATATGTCAAGAATATAAAAAAAATAAATGACAGATTAAGGGATTTGCTTGCTGAAATAGTTTCTGATATGAAAAGCAATATGACTTTTTTAGCTCCTTTATTATCCGGAATTGTAGTGGGATTAGCTGCAATGATAACTTCTATATTGAATAAATTGAAATTTGCAGAAGCAGAAGGAATAGATTTGGGTATTGCCAATTTGGGAAACATAAACAGATTATTTGATGTTGCACTAATGATACCTCCATATTATCTGCAGATTATTGTAGGAATTTACATAATACAGATAATATTTATTTTGACTGGAACTTTAGTTGCTGTTGATTCTGGAGATGATAAATTGGAAAAAACAAACAAGACAGGAAGTAATCTGCTAAGGGGAAGTCTGCTGTATTTCATGACAGCATTAATCGGAATTTTGCTTTTATCTTTGTTAAGTTCAATTGTTCTTGGAGGATTTGGGAGTTAACCAGAACCTCTTGTTTTCAGTTAGGTTTATTAATAATTTCTATTTGATTTTATTATGAAGAAATTGAAAAGGTTATCAGGGAGAAATAAATGCAGAAAATATTTTAAAAAAGGAATTTCTCCTGTTATTGTTCAACTTAGTTTGGTTTTATTAGTTATTGTTGGAATTGCTCTTGTTTTTATTTCAATAAGCTCTTTTTTTTATGGATTTAAAGATAAATCTTCTTCTGAAAATGTTGATAGACAATTAGGTATTATAGATTATGACGAGAATAGTGAAAATATCAATAACAGCATTTGTATTGGAGATAAAGAAAAGTGTGAAGCTGGAACCTGTATTGGAAAATGGGAATGCAATGAATGGAGTGAATGCTCTTCAAAGTTTGATTTAAGCGATGTTTTAACTGGAGAAATTGTTAAAGGAGGGTATAAAGAAAGAAAGTGTGAAGATTTCAGCAATTGCTTTACAGACAAAATAGAAAGAGTACAATGCAACATGACATTACGTGTAACTTCAAAGAAAGTAAAGTTTTGCGAGGAAAATTATGTAGAAATATATGAACAAGATACAAATGAATTAATAAGCAGAGTTAAAGAAACTGAAATTGTCAATTTTACCAATTTCAGCAGGTTAGACATTTCATTTATAGTTGCTGCATCTGGAGATTATTGCAGTTATTGCCATAACAATATACAGGATTATGATGAAGAAGATGTAGATTGCGGAGGAGAAAATTGCAGAGAATGTCTGCCAAAATACACTTTTTTTGACTGGTTGTTTTATATTGTTTTTATTTCATGGATGCTATTAAGTATTTTATTGCTTTTATTGTTGATTAAATTAAGAAGAAGCAAGCTGATTTAAGTTGTAAGTTTTAAGTTATTTTTGAGACATTTAATTGATTGAGGTGTATGATTTTAGCTATTATCCTCATCCATGTGAATATTTATCTATATTTGTATAGATTGTTAATTGCTAAGAATCTTGACATCTTTAAAATGTACAGTAATAATATAAAATTCAATAATAAATCTTTTATTTCCTATAGATTTATTAATCTTATTTGCTTGATTTTTTTATGGAAATAAAAAGAGGAATTGAAAGATTTAAAAGGAGTTTTGAAAAAGGAGTTGAGAAATTTTTTAGTAATAAATTAGGAATTGAAAGTGAACTTCAGGGATGGCTTATTGCATTAATTATTTTTGCTATAATTGTTATTTCTTATATGCTTTTAACAGGAAAGTTACAAGGAGCTGTAGAAGCAATAAAAAATATTTTTAGGTTTGGAGGAAAATGATTTCAAATATTTTTGGCAATAGATGTAAAAAAGGTGCTTTGGATTTAAGTATAAGCAGTGTTGTGAGGTGGATATTGCTTGTTTTAGTTGTTGTTTTAGTTGGTGCGGTTATTTTTGGTATTGGAATAACAAAAACAATAAACCTTTTATTTCCAAATTTTTATCCAACAAATTCAACTGCTGTTAGTGGGGGAGGATATATTGATCCTAATACAAATACAGGAGATAATACTCCTTTAGGAATTTCAAAAGAAGTTCGTGATAAAGCTATAGAAAAGAATTGTCTTCTTGTAGGAGAAATAAGAGATGGAAATATATTTGAGTTTTATAAAGTTAAAGATGTTCCAAAAATAAGAGAAACAAATTATTATATGAAAGATAATGAGATATGGAAGGATGTTACATGGCCTTTTTTTAATAAGAAGATTGGTGTGATAACTGAAGATGATAAATATGGAAAAGTTGCAGTAATTGAATATGATGTAATAAAAGGATTAGATTCAAAAAATCTTCTTTCTTGGATGCATTATTCTTACATCCTTAATAATAAATATTTTTGCAAGAAGGAAAATATAAAAATTCCAGAAGTAGTAGAACCTCCTAAACCCATTGAGCCGACTGAAAAAAAATGCGGTGATTGTGGAAATGGATTTTTTAATAATTGTAATGAAAAAGAGTGTAAAGAAATAAATGAAAATTGTGTTTTTAATGCTGGATGGACTGGTTTATGGGGAAGTTGTGGAGAAGTAGAAGAAATTATACCTGAACCAATTGAACCTGGGGAAAAATGCACTGATTGTGGAGATGGATTCTGGAATAGATGTGATGAGAAAGAATGTGAATCTATAATTGAAAATTGTGTTTTTATACCTCTTGGACTCACTGGCTGGTGGGGTGATTGTAGAAAAGGTGAAGAAGATGTTGTTCCTGAAGGAAGTAATGTTAAATTATATACAACTACAACTAATTTGAAATCTTTTAGGATGTTAAGTAAGGAGGAATTAGATGCTTATTTATCTTATAGGGAAAAAAGTGATTTGTTAGAGTATAGTGAAGTGATAATACAATCTGCAATAGATAATGGAATTGATCCTTATTATGTTTTTTCTCATTTTGTTCATGAAACTGGCTGGGGGACATCAACAATTTGGAAGGAAAAAAATAATCCATTTGGAATTGGAGCTTATGATAAATGTCCTTTAGAATGTGCTAAAACTTTTGAATCAAAAGAAGAAGGAATTCAAGAAGGAGTAAAATGGATACGAGATAGATACTTATGTGAAAAAGGAGAATCAGATAAATGTAAGTATTCATCTAATAATTTGAAAGAAATGAATATTTACTATGCTACTGATAAAGAGTGGGCGAGTAAAATAACCAATATTATAAATAATTTAAATAGTTATGTACTGGAAAATTATCCTAAGGATTCTGAGGAGACTGCATAATGAAAAATTTGAGAAACTCCTTGAAAAAAAAGAAAGGTGAGGAAATGATGTTATTAGGAGTATCATTAAAAATGTTATTAGCACTTGCAGGATTAGTTGTATTAGCAATTTTAGCTGTTAAATTATACAGCTTATTATCAAGTTCAACTCCTAAAGCACAGGCAGAATCTACATTAAAGCAGATAGATGAAAGAATAAGAAGTGTTGAAGAAGGAAAAATTAAATCTTATTTGATGGTTGCTCCTAAAGATTGGAGTTTGATTTATATAAAGAGTAAAGTTGAATTTGATAAAAATACTCCGTATTCTTCAAGAACAGTTATTCTTAATAGAGAATGCAATGAAAAATGTTTATGTGTATGTAAGTATGGTAAACGAAAAGTTGCTCAAACTGATGTTTATGCAGGATTTACTTTAGAAGAATTTGATTGCGAAGATGGATTTTGTTCTAAGTTAGATGATATAATTATAAATCCTAATAGCAATGTAAATAATGGAATAAAAATAGATATAACTAATATTTATATTTTAAAAAATGAAGGGGTTGTAAGTATACAACAAAAAGAAGAAAATGTTTAAAGTTAATAAAGGGGTGAATAAAATATGAATAAAAAAGGCGAGATTAATGAAATTTTAAAGAAGTTATTATGGATTATATTTTTTTTAGTAGCTTCATATGCAATTTATTATATAATTAATACTATTTCAAATTTTTAATATGGAAAAAATGAAAAAAGAAATTAAAGAAAAAGGGGTAGAGAAAAAAGGTTCAATAAGTGCAGGTGTTGTAATTTCATTTATTCTTGCTATTCTTGCTTTTGTAATTATATTATTTGTTTATGCTCAATTTAACTGGGTTAGTTTGACTGATAAAGAAATTTGCCATCAATCTGTTATTTATAGAGCAACAGCTCCTGGAGTTGCAGGAGTAAATCAGTTAGTTCCTTTAAAATGCAATACTGAGAAAAAATGTGTTAGCGGAGATAAAAAAGAAGGCTGTGAAGTTTTTGAAAAATCAGAAAAAGTTGATGTAGTTAAAGTAGATAGTGAGGATGATATTGAAAAGTTAGTTGCAGAAGGTGTTGTTGATTGCTGGACAGCAATGGGAGAAGGAAAAATAAGTATTTTCTCAAAATATTTGTCAGAAAATTATGGATATGGTGAAGTTTATCCTACATGTGTTGTTTGTTCAAGAATTGCATTTAATAAAGCTTCTTTAGAAAAAAATGAGGTTGATTTAGTTAAGGTTGATGTTCCAAAATATATGGAAACAACAACTGTTGCAGGAAAAGATAAAACTTATTTTCAATTAATTGGAGGAGAAGACTATAAAATCGGTGATTTATGGAATATAGAAGAAAATCAAAGAAATGCTGAACTTGAACTATATCTTTCAAGATTAAGAGAAGAAGGTGAAAGTGTAGATAAAGAAAATTATGAAATTAAAAATGAGTTGGAAGAAAAGGGAATTAGTTTTGAAGGTTTAAGTGAAGAAGAGATTAATAAAGAAATTGAAGAATTAAACAAAGAATATTCTGGAAATGAACTTGCTGTTGTTTTTATGCAGATAAGCGCCCCCACATATGATGATATTTTTTGGAATGATATTGAAGCTGCGGGTACAATTTTTGGGGTTAGTGTTTATGAAAGACCAGGAGCTTTTATAACAACTAAAACTTTTAAAAATCCAAGAATGAGGGGTGCAGCAGGACGATTTGTTACTGGAAGTGGAAAGATTGTAGCAAAAGGAGTTCTTACACCGTTTTCTTATATAGTTGGTGCAACTGCTGCTGCTTTTGGAGCATATCAAATGTGGAATGTTGGAAGCAATATGGCTCTTTCTGCAGGTTATTGTGGTGATATGACAATGACTCAAGGAGATCCAAGAGAAGGATGTAGTGTTGTTAGAGTTGTAAATTATGATAAAGCAGATTTGTCAAGTTATTGCAGAGTTGTTGAGAGCATACCTTAAGAATAAAAATTAGTCTCGCTTTGCTCGAATTATCAATGACTCAAAGTCTGGCTTTGCCAAGACTTTTCGTAGGAGATTGTTGTAAGAGGGTAATTTTTAGTTTAAGATAATGATGTGTAGGATAATATTGATGAGGGTAATCTTATAAATATGATACTGCTTGGTTTAAAAGTTAATCATCTCGTTAGTTTTATAATGTCTTTTTTATTAGATATTCTATGGGAGAATTTAGGCTGAGAAGTTTAGTTGAAAATAAAAAAGGGTATGATATTGCTTATGAAAATCTGATTTATATCACTTTAAATTTTATTTTTTTTGCACTGCTTTTATATTTTGTTTATAGATCTACAGGAAGTGTTTTAATTTACGAGCAAACTTATGCAAAAGAGATTTCATTGTTAGTTGATAATTCTAAAGAACCTATGCTGATTATGATTGATTTTAAAAAAGGGGATTCTATTGCTGATGAAAATAAAGTTCCTTTAGAAAAAAGAGTTGTTGTTGATGAAAAAAGTGGCAAGATAGTTGTTAATTTAGCAGGTAAAGGAGGATATTCATTTGATTATTTTGTTAATTATCCTGTTAAAATATCCTATAAAGATGATGGAGAAGTGTTGAAGATCAATATTGGAGAAGCAATTAATAGTGGAGAATTGGATAGTACAGAATTAGGCAGTGAGATTGGAGGAATAAAATGAATATGCTCATAAATATGTTTAATGATAAAAAAGCCGGTGAAAGATTAATGGTTTTTTGGTGGATTTTTGTAATTGCAGTTATATCCGGAGGAATTATTACAGCAGTGCTGATTTTTTATTCTGCTGATTATGAAGTAAGAAATGTAGAAGCAGAATTGCTTTACAGTAAAGTTTCAGACTGTTTTGTTAAAAATGAAGAAGTACAAACAAGTCTTTTTTCAGATGAAGCAGATATTATTGGCTTATGCAATTTAAATAAAAATCAGTTTTTAAAAGGAAGCAAATTTTATTTCAGAGTTTCTTTATATGATAATAAGGGAAATTTAGTTAATGAAAAAAAAGAAGGGGATTTTTCTTTTGAAAAAGACTGCCAGATAGTTCTTAATGGAGTTGATGCAAAACATTATCCAAGATGTGCATTGAGAAAGGAGAAGATTTTTATTGAAGATAAAGAAAATGGAATTAAACAAGAAAAGCAAAAATATCTCTTGGAAATTCTTGCAGCTTCAAATCAAAAAGGAGAAAGAATTACAGCTTTAGGTTAAAATGAAAAATAAATTCAAACCAATAAAAATGAATAAAAAAGCAGATGCTGCTGCAACAATAACCTGGTTTGGAGCTTTTATAATTATCTTTTTTATTATGTTATTGTTTGTTTCTGCTACAGCTGCTTTTACAGGCAAAAAATATCTTTTAAACATGGTTATTCCTGGACAGCAAGGATTAAATTTAGTTCCTGAACAAACAGCATTGACTTCATCAAGAGTTGTTAATTCTGTTCTTGATGAAAAAATTAATGAAGTCAGTGAAAATGAAAACAGCAATTCTAAAACAATAAGAGAAGCACTTTTGCAATTAGCTTATTTAGAAGGAGAATATGAAAAAGAAAATTTTCCGGATAGAAAAGAAGAGCTTAGAAAAAAGTCAGATACTTTTAGAGAAGAAGTAAAAACTGCTATTGAGAATTTTTTTAAAAATTATAATAAAAATGATAAGTCTGACGATAAGTGTTATGTTTTTTATGTTAATTATAATAAAGCATGGAGCGATCCAAATAAACCATTATATGCTTCTGGAGGCGCTAATCCGGGATTAACTCCAAGAGGAGAAAGTTCATTGAATAATGAAAAAACAATAACTGTTGCAAGTAAAAATAATGGAAAAGAATTTAGTATAAATAAAATTACCTACACTCTTTTTAAAATTGAGCCATTGACATTTTATTCTGGAAATGAATATGTTAAAATTAAATATTATACTGGAGAATGTTAAAATGAAAAAAATTGTAGTAAATAGATTTGTTTGTAAGATGAATAAAAAAGCAGATGTTTCAGTTGTATTATTGGTATTTCTTACTTTATTTTTATGTGGCGCTGCTTTGTTTGTTTTTGCAACAAGCAATGAAAGATTGGAAAATGTTTTTATTAATCCTCAAGTTTTAGATAAACTTTATTTTGATGAAGAACAAACTATATTTTCTGTTCAAGAAGCAGGACATAGAGCATTGATCAAGACTTATTATGATTTTATCAAAGAAAATAAGTATGTTAAAAATCCTATAACTAAAAATATTGATGGATTTGATTATGTTGAGTTTAATGGAGTTTGGCCAGATATTGATAACAGATTTAAGCTGGAATTTGAAAAAAACTTTTTTTCTGAACTTGAAAAGTATAATTTAGAAGAACTTGGATTAAAAAAAGAAGAGTTTAATATAAATGTGATGAACAAGGTTATTAATATTAGAGCAGAAAAGATTGGGAAAACACTTGGGGAAGAAAAAATAAGTGTTATACATTATTATAATATTAATGTTGAAATTAATCTTGCTAATGAAGGATTAAGCTCATTTAATGATATTTATAATGCTAAAAATAAACCAGAATGCAACTTAAAAGATATTAGCATTAATGACAAAGAAGATTGCATTGAAAAAGAACTGAGTAATTTTAAAGTAAATATTGAAGGAAGAAAAAGCAGCGTTAATAACAATGAAAATTCTAAAGAAGTTTTATTTTATAATTTAGTAAGCAAAAAGCAGTTTTGGTTTGAAAAATCAGGAAGCAATGTTATGGAGAATATCCAGATAATATTTGTTGATTAGGATTTTATTTATTGTTAAAATTATCTCTCATAAATATTTTTTCTGTGCCCTACTTTTAAAATTTGTATAGTCTCTTTTTCAATTGAGAAAATTACTCTATAATCTCCTACCCTTAATCTAAAATCATTACTTCCTTTTAATCTCTTTATATCTTTAGAAAATGGATTTTCTGATAATTCATCAACTTTTTTAATAATTCTTCTGGCTATTGAATTTTCAAGTTTCTTAATATTTTGAAGTGCATGCTCTTTCCATTCTATATTATACATTATAATCCAAATCTTTTTTTAATTTCTGAGTGAGGGATGCTTTTTCCTTTTCTTGCTTCTTCTATTTCAATTTTTGTTTTTTTGTTTAATTCTAAATCGTCTTCTATCATTCTTTCAATTATTTCATTATAAGTTTCTCTTTCCATCATTTTCATTTTATCTAAGATTGATTTTACATTATCTGAAATTTGTATTGTTGTAGGCATATTATTATAACTCCTTATAGTTTATTATAGATAATTATAGTATTTAAATCTTTTGTTTTTTGATTTAAATCAAGGAAACATTTATAAATTAAAATATATATAATCTAATATGTTAAAGAAGAGGGTGAATAAAAGAGGGCAGGATTTGTCAATTACAACTTTAGTTTTAATTGTGTTAGGAGTTATAGTCTTAGTTGTTGTTGCAATTGGTGTAACTCAAGGATTTGATTCTGTTTTTGGATGGCTGCCTGGATTTATTCCTCAAGATTTAGAAAAAACAACGCAGGCATGTAATATTTATGCTCAGCAGGATTTAACAACATCTTACTGTAAGGAATTTAAAGAAATTAAAACTCCAAGTAAAGTCAAGACTTATGTTAATTGCGAGTTTAGTGAGATTCAGGAGCAATTAACTAAAAAATTGAACTGCGATAGCAATGAGGCTTTGACATTTTGTTTAAGTCTTGCTCAGGATTCAAGTTTTAGTGAAAAGAAAGTTAATGGAAAAGTTTGTAAAAAAGTTTCAAATCCTGATGGTGTTGAGTTAGATGGACAAAGATACGATACTACTTGTGAAGGTAATGTTTTTAAAGGTACTTGGATTAATAAATTAAAAGCTGATGGATCTCCTAATAGTTGTTCAAACCCAGAAGATGGCAATCAGTATATATCAGATATAACTAGTAAAGTATCTAATAAAGATACTAATCCGACTAAAATCTGCTGTAAACTAACTAGGTAAATAAATTTCATAAAAACAAAAAATGGCAAGAAAAGAAGATGAATTCAGACCAACAATTGTTTCTGTACTTACTGTTATATTATTTATTATTTCTATCGGCTATTTTGCTTATTCAGGAGCAGGAATAGTAGATTATTTATTAAGCAATGCATTTGGAGTTCAAATAAATGAAACAGTTTTTGATTTTATCATAGGAATTATAACTATGGTGGCAAGCATTATTATATTTATAGGATGCATTTATGCATGGAAAATGAAAGACCCTGTTTCTTCATTAATGGTTTATGGTTCAGTTGGGTTTATATTAAAAAATGTTATTGAAATAATTAATATAGTTGTAGGTTTAGTTAATTTAAGTGTTGTTCAGAGGCATGATATAGCTTTGGCAAGCGCAGAAATAGGAGCAAATATTTTCCATTTGGGATTTTGGGTTTTTGTAGCTATCTTTTTTTCTGTTGCTTCTTTCAGGCAGAAATTAGTTAATTGAATATTTCTATGAAACTTTAATTAGAAGGCTTATTATAAATTTGATTATGATTTACAAATGCAATTAAATAGATTAACTTTAATTACACAAACTGATTGATAATAGTATCTTGTAGTTCTTGTAATTTAGAGGGTATCAATTCAATGAGTTTTGGGTTTTAAAGCTAAAATTTTACTGAATAGAATATGAAAAATATAATTTTCAATGGTTAAATTAAAATTACTATGATTAGTTAGAAAATGTATTTAATTAAATACTGATTACCAAAATTATTTAAATCGAGCTAATATATATAAAAAGATTAAACATTAAATATAAATATAGAGAACTGAATGATTTGTAGCCTATTTATTTTGCAGTTCTCTATCTGGAAAACTGCGACTATATGTGTTATAAACCACGCAGTTTTCCATATTAAAAGAGTGAAGGGAGCAAAATGTCAGATTATGGATTTCCTGAAAAAAGAAGAAAAGGAAAAGATAAACGAAGAGATAAAAAGAAACATCCTTATAGACAGGGTGGCGGTGGAAGAAGTATGAATCTTAATAAGAAGTGAATAGGTGTAATATGAAAACAAAAATAAAACATAAAATAATGCTATTTATAGCGCTTATACTCTTTATTTGTGCAGGAGTAATTGAAATATTATTTAAAGAGCTTAGACTTTTGGAGGTAATTCTTGTATTTATTGGTGCTATTTTAGCATTTATTGTATTGGGAAATAAAAATAATTATTCTTTATAAATATTTAAGATAATCTTTGATTTAAATGGGAGTTGAGTTATAAAGTTTATATTAACTTTTAATTTATGTCAAATTTATAAAGCATATTGAATATATTTTATTAACATGATAGAAATAATTTTGCTGGTTTTGATTGTTCTTGGATTTATTGCTATTATAACTGCAAGTATACAAGATTTAAAAAAAAGAGAAGTTGACAACTGGATTAGCTTTTCATTGATTATATTTGCATTAGGATTCAGGTTTTTTTATTCTTTATTTAATGAATCATTTAATTCTATGAATTTATTTTATCAAGGATTGATTGGATTAGGCATCTTTTTTGTAATTGGCAATATTTTATATTATGGAAGAGTTTTTGCCGGAGGAGATGCTAAATTAATGATTGCTTTAGGAGCTGTTTTGCCTTTGTCGGTTTTATTTAAGAATAATCTGAATTTTTATATTTTATTTTTGATTTTATTCTTAGTTATGGGAAGCATTTATGGATTAATTTGGAGTTTTTTTCTTGCAATCAGAAACAAGAAGATTTTTGCCAAAGAATTTATGAAGCAGTTCAGAAACAACAAAAAATTAATGAATATTATATTTATTTTTTCATTAGTTATTATGGCTATTGGTTTAATGTTTGATAAATTAATTTATTATCTTGGAGTTATTTTCTTTTTACTGCCTTATATTTATTTGTATGCTAAGACAATTGATGAAGCTTGCATGATTAAAAAAGTTAAAATATCTAAATTAACAGAAGGGGACTGGCTTTATAAAAACATTAAGATTGGAAGGAAAATGATTAAGTCAAAATGGGAAGGTGTTAGTAGGAAAGAAATTGAGACTTTAAAGAGAAAAAAGAACTTTGTTGAAATCAGGGAAGGAATTCCTTTTGTGCCTGTTTTCTTTTTTACTTTTTTAATTTGGGTTTGGATTTATTTAGGGTATTCTTCTTGGCAGCCAAATTTTTTCTGAAGGTTTTGGTTTTATTTTTACAACCTTTGGTTTTTTGATTTTATCTAAAGATGAAGCAGGAGTTTTGGATTTTTTTGTTTTTATTCCTAAAATTGACTGAAGAGATTCAAGTTCTTTTTCAGAAGCTTTTTTTCTTTCGGAATCAATGCTTTCAGTATTATAAACTGGAAGAACATTAATTATAACTTCTCCGAGAACTTTTGTAGTATAAACTGAAACATCTTTTGGTTTAAGTTTTTCTTTTATTTGTTTAGAAAGTTTTTTTGAAAGAGAAAAAATTGTCTGTGGAATTTCTTCGATGTTAAATATTTCTTTTTTTGGAATAATAATTATGTGGCCTTTTGAAATAGGATTTATTTCAAGGACAGCAATAGAATCTTTATTTTCATCTATCTTAAAAGAAGGAATTTCTCCAGAGATGATTAATCTAAAAGGAGATTGCTGCATATGGCTTTGAGATTGAGTTATTTGAGATTCTTCTGAAGAGGTTTTGATTAATTTATTTTTAATAAGAAACTGCTCTAATTGTTCTGTGTTCATTGATTCTATTTGAGCTATTGCCTGTTCTTTGGTTTCAGGAGGAAAAGTTGACTCTACTTGAGTTATAATCTGCTTTTTAATTTCTTCAGCTTGAGATTCAGTTAATGGCATGAAATATAAAGATAAAGAGAGTTTAAGAAATTATTGATTTATTTTTTATTGTTAAATAAGGAATATTGTTGAATAATTAAAATAACTTGTTAAGTGATTGATTCAATGTTATATATAATAGTGGATGATTTAAATAGGTGTTAATAATTTCTTTATTGATAAAATCTTTTTTTATAGATTATAGAAAATTTTTATAATTAGAATAAAATTTGTTAAGAATTTTCTATCTGTATAATTCTAAAAAGCTAATACTAATCAACAGAATTATCCATAAATAAATTTGAGCTGATAAAAATTGAAAAATATCTTGAAGATTTGATTAAAAAATTCAAAAAAAAAAACGAAAACATTTTTAAACTATCTTTTCTTAGATAGATTTAATTAGAATGGCTAAAAAGAGGTTGAGAAGAAGTGTGAGTTTTAATGAAAGGAAGAATTCTAAACAAAAACTATTTTGGATTATTTTAACTTTGATAATTATTGTTGGAGTTTTATTTGTTGCATGGAGATATTTTAATGCTAATGAAAATCCTCAATTAAGTCCATGTTATGGTAGTTCTACAAATATTAACGGAAAATGTGTACCTAATCAATGTCTTAATGCTGCAAGAGCTCAAAGTATTTCAGATAATTTAACTTATTTATGTTTTAAATCGGTTAGGGATGTTGAGTCATGGAACCGAGTTTCTGCTTCATGTAAAAATTATGCATGTTCTTTATATCGTTCTTATACTGATAAATCTGCTAATCTTACCTCATCTTTTGAAAGAACTTGTTCTAGAAATATGGATATGCCTGATGAATATATAACCGGATGTAAGACTTGGTGTCCTAGTGGGAAGGTTTGGGATGGAGGGAAATGTGTTGCAACTGGTGCTACTGTTTACACTCTTCAGCAAGGAGAATCACAAACAATTTCAACTAATGGAAAGAGTTATGAGGTTACAGCTTATAGTATTTCTACAACCCCTACTCCAACTGTTAAATTAGAAATTAATGGATATCTTACTCGTTCTTTGATTGTAGGAGAGAGTCAATTATTATCTAATGGTGTTACAGTTAAAATAGCTGATATATCTTGGCAAAAATATGCAGGTGGAATAAAGAAAGTTACTTTTATATTAAATATTTATTCTCAACCCACTCAAAAAGTTATACCGAATCCTATTTATTGAGAGCTAATTTTAGAGAAGATTATACTAATAAAACAACAATTGAAAGAAGAAAGGATGGTATTTGGCAACCAGTTTGTGATAGTAAACCAGGAGATGTTTGTACTACTGGAAATGTTGAGGTTAGGATAAAATATATTAATCGGGATAATCATGTTGCTGTTTTAAATGGTGCAGGTGATACTGCTTTACAAAAATCTTATACTAGAGACTTTACTTTTGATGGAGATACAGATGATGTTTTTGTTGCTACTTACTTTTATTAATTTTTTTTAGTAGTTTAAAATTTAACTATTTTCATCCAAATGCTCTTCGCATATCAATAACTTCAACTGAATTGACATTGTCAAGACTTCTTAGTTTTTCTTCAAAAGATTCTATTTCCTGGCTTTCATCCCATGCAAAAAAGAGAATTAACGCAGTTAAGCCAAAAGCAATTGGTTCTTCAGTTATAGAAAGATTTTTAGCACCTGCTGTTTCTGAAAGAATTTTGATTTCTTCTTTAATTTCTTCGAGATCTGTGTCTGGTGAAGAAGGCATTACTTTTATTTTTACAGCTGCTATTCCCATATAGGGGAAAAATGAAAGAAGTTTATAAATTTGATGGGTGTGATTTAAGGAGCGATATGGGTGATTTAGGGTGATAATTTGTTTAGTAACTAACTCATAATCAGATTTTAACAGGATTATTCGTTAAAAAATAGTTAATTAGGTAAGATTTTGGTTTAAAATGATAATGATATGAAGGGTTAGCTTTAGCAAGATTTCTGATAGTATTTAATTGCATTTTATGTCTACAATTGAAAACTACATCATTTATTATGTAGTTAATATTAGGTAGTTTTCAATTTGGATCATCCTAAAGTCCTAAACAAATTACACCTTTTAAGGTGTGGTAAAACACAAGGACTTTTTGATGATAATAATTATTATAAAGAATCAATTTTTGAAAAATTTATGAAAGTTATAATCTGCGGAAGTATGGTTTTTTCTCCGGAAATGCCTGAAGTCGGAAAAAAATTAGAAGAATTAGGACATGAAGTAGTTATGCCAGATTTTACTGAAGAATATGCAGCATTAAATTCAAGAGATCAAATGCATAGTGAATCTGCATTGAATAAAATTAAACATAATTTGATTAGAGGCTATTTTCCTAAAATAAAGGATTCTGATGCAGTTTTAATTTATAATCAAACCAAAAATGGAATTGAAAACTATGTGGGAGGCAATACTTTTTTAGAAATGGGTTTTGCTCATGTATTAGAGAAACCTATATTCTTTTATAATCCAGTTCCTAATTTAAGTTATAGAGATGAGATGGAAGCAATGCAACCAAAAGTTATCCATGGAGATTTAACTATGATTCTTTAGCATCTTTTAATATAACAATTTTTAAAAACACCTATTTGTTTTTCATTTTATGCAGGAAAATTATGATAAAATTCTTGAGAAAATCTCAAGAATATCAGGAGTTGAAAAAGAGGAATTAGACAGGAGAGTTGAAGCTAAAAGAGCAAAGCTTTCCGGTTTAATCAGCAGAGAAGGAGCTGCTCAAGTAATTGCTGCAGAATTAGGAATAAGCTTTGATAATGAAAAGTTAAAAATCAATGAACTGCTTCCAGGAATGAAAAAAGCAAATGTTATTGGAAAAGTTATTAATTTATTTCCTATAAGAACTTTTGAAAGGCAAGGAAAAGAGAATAAAGTTGCAAATTTTATTATTGCAGATGAAACTTCTAATATTAAAGTAGTTTTATGGGACACTAACCATATAGACTTAATTGAGAAGAGTAAATTAGAGATTGGAACTGTTGTTGAGATTATTAATGCGAGTGTAAGAGATAATGAAATTCATCTTGGAAGTTTTTCTGAATTAAAGCTAAGTAAAGAGCAGTTAAATAATGTAAAAACAGAAATTGTTGTCAATAAAAAAAAGATTTCAGAATTTACGCAAGGAGCAAATGTTAAAACAAGGGCTTTTATTGTTCAAATTTTTCCTCCAAGATTATTTGATTCAAAACAAAATCCAGGAGAAAAAGGAGCTTTGATGAATATTGTTTTAGATGACGGAAGCGAGACAATCAGAGCTGTTATGTTTGGAGAAGTAATTAACAGCATAGGTATTTCTGATTTAGAAAGTTTAGATCATTTTACAATAAAACAAAAAGAACTTCTTGGCAAAGAAATGTTTTTTTCAGGGATTGTCAGATTAAATGCTTATTTTAACAGATTGGAGTTTAGTGTAAATAAAGTTGAAGAAGTAAATATTTCTGAGTTGATTAATGAATTGGAGAAGTGATATAATCTTAGAAGGTTGTTTGATATGTGACTCATAATCATCTTTCAGCGTGATTGTTCGTTAAGGTATATTTAATGTAAGATTAAAATTAAAATATTATTAATGGATGTAATTAATTGATGAGGTTTATGGTAGAGATAGGGGTAATTTTGATTGTTAAAAAACTTGAAAGCAATATTTATATAATATAAAATATTGTAGATTATAATTGTTTGGTATTTGTTATAATTATAAATTTAGTTGATTGTATAAAATAAAGAGGAAATAAAATGCTGATGAAAACCCATTTGGCAATAATTGTATTTGCTATTTTGCTTTTTGTTCCACATGTCGTAAATCCGATTCTTTTTGTTTCTACAGCACTTATTGTAACTTTGCTGCCTGATATTGATTCTGGATTTTCAACTTTAGGAAAAAGATCATCATTCAGGCCAATACAGTCTTTTGTAAAGCATAGAGGATTATTTCACAGCTTTACATTTTTAATCTTAGTAACAGTTTTTTTTGTTTTATTTCTGCCTATACTGGCATTGCCTTTCTTTTTAGCTTATAGCTTGCATATATTTGCAGACAGCTTTACAATAGAAGGAGTAAGGCCTTTTTATCCATTTAAAAAAAGTGTTTCAGGTAAAATAAGAACAGGAGGCAAGTTTGAAACAGGATTTTTTGTTGCCTTTATAATTATGGATGTTTTTTTATTCTTTATACAAATAAGCAGTTTTTTTTGAGATAAAGAAATTGTCTAAGATTTCGCTATCTCCGCAGCAAGCTACAAAGTATTCACTGCGAAATTTTTCGCTTTCAGCGACCAGCAATTTCAATCTGTCAAAATCTGTCACAGCAAGCTGTGGGGTATTAAACCCAGATTTAGAAATAAATAATTAATGTTTAAATTAATTTAACTTTTTTTATTCTTTATACAAATAAGCAGTTTTTTTTGAGAGACAATTAAAGGATATTTTAAGTGATATTTTGAGATCAATTAATGCACCATTTTAAAAAACAAATATTTTTAAACTATGTTTTATTAGATAGATTTAATTAGAATGGCTAAAAAGAAGGTGGTGAGAGTGAATGGAAGAAGAACAAATAAATATGTTCTTCCTGCTGTTTTAACAGCTGTATTTATTTTATTAATTTTGATTGCTGTTATTTCTGTAAATTTTGTTCGCCAGGATAATGTATATTTATCTTCTACTGACCAATGTGGAGCTGATAAAATCTTTGCATGTCCTGTAGGTTATACAGAAGTAACATCATCAAGTTTGGAAAATGTAATAAATTATTACCCTGTTTGTGATGGAAAAGAGTATACATTAGGAATTCCTTTTAGAGCTGATGGGCGTAAAGTTTGTAAAAATATTATTTCAGAAGAAGTTATTGCATCAAGTACTACAATAGGAAGTGGTTTTTGTACTAGTAGTACTCCAGTTAGCCTTACATCTGCTTATGAAGTTGTTGAAGGAAGCTGTGTTTCAAGCTTTCCTCCAAATTTTCCTCAAAATAATCATCTTGTTGCTTATTATAATTTTAATGATGGCACAGCAAATGATCTTTCTGGAAATAATTATAATGGAGTATTTAGAGACGGGCAAAATGTAAAGGCTCAAGATAAGACAACTTTCAGCAGATTTGAAAATGGAGCTTATTTTGATGGAGTAAATGATTTTGTTAGGGTTAATGACCTTGAATTTAAAGATGTAAATGATAAAGGAGAAGGAAATGATTTTTCATTTTTATTATGGGCTAAACCTTATTTTGATTCTAAGTATAAAATTTCCTGTACTTCAAATACAGATTGTTTTGCTGGAAATTTATGCGATACTAGCACTAACTCTTGTGCTCTTTCCTGCACTTCAAATACAGACTGTCCTGAAGGTTTTTGCGATACTTCTACTTCTACTTGTGCTTCTTATAACAGAGGATTAATTCTTTGGGTTGAAAATTCCGGTGATTTTTCACAGAGTTATTTTGCATTATCTCAAAATACTAAAGAAGGAATTACTTCATTTTTATTAGATTCAAATAATTGGAATTCCTGGGCATATAACCAAGTTAATTTTACTTCTAAAGAAAATCAAATTTCAGATGTTGGTACTGACTGGTTTCATATAGTAGGAGTTTTTGATTCTGCTGCTGAAAGGATCTCTTTATATATTAATGGAGTTAAAACAGCTGAAAAAAAGATAAATAATGAGGGACCATTAGGAAAAGGAACTTTATTTATTGGAAGAGTTTATGATGATTATTATAAAGGTGTTATTGATGATGTAGTAATTTATAATCAGATTTTAACAGAAAGTCAAATTTTAACTGTTTATAACAATGCTCTTTGTGTTTCTGGAAATGAGAAATGCGAAGGAACAACATCTCTTTTATGCAGTTCTGGAATATGGCAATCTCAAGGACAAGTAAATGGAAAATGCGGGTATACTTCTCCTAGTGGCAATGGCGGAGATGGCGGAGATGATGATGATGGAGGTAGCCCTAGTACTACTCCTTGTATAAATAACTGGAAGTGCAGCAAGTGGAGCAATCCAGAAGAAAATTGCGGAATAAGAACATGTTTACTTACTATGTCTGTACAATATTTAGCAGAAGATATATCTATCTGTGAAAAACCTGCTGAATCTAAAACTTGTGGTTCTTTATCATATTGCGGAGATAATAATTGCGATGGAAATGAAAACAGCAATAATTGTTTAAGAGACTGTCCAGCTGAATGCGGAAATGGAATTGTTGAGTCAGATGAAGAATGTGATAATGGATTGAATAGCAACTCTAATACAGAAAAAGATGCATGCAGAACAAATTGCAAGTCAGCTTATTGCGGAGATAATGTTTGTGATAGTGGTGAAAATTATAAAACTTGTCCAGCTGAATGCAAGAAAAAGTCTTACTTGTGGATATGGGTTTTATCATTATTTGTTTTAATTATTCTAGTTATTATTACAACTTTACTGATAAGATTTAATAAGAAAAATACTAAGTTAGGCAAATAAAAAACTGATTCTTTAAATTAAATGAATTAACTGATGATGGTTTTAAATTGGATATTAAATTATTTAGATTATTTGCATATAAAAGCCATAAGTCAAAATTATGAGAGATTTAAAGGCACAAAAAAGTAGAATATCAGTGTCCTTTGATATATATACAAAATACAAATAATCTTTATAAAACCAGATAAACATCTTCTTTAATGGCAAAGAAAGATGAAGATGCTTCTGGGGAAAAAGAAGATGCTAAAGATGAAGGAAAAGGGGAAAAAGAGTTTAAGTTGACTGATCTTCCAGGAATAGGGCCAGCTGTTTCTGCAAAACTTGAAAGTGCAGGAGTTTATGATTTAATGTCTCTTGCTGTAATGGGGCCTGCTGAACTTGGAGATGCTGCTGGAGTAAGTCCTGTTGTAGCAAGAAAAGCAATACAAGCAGCAAGAAATATGCTGGATTTAGGATTTCAGACAGGAGTTGATTATGCCAAAAAAAGAGCAAATGCAATTAATATTACTACTGGAAGCAAAAACATTGATAACTTATTAGGGGGCAAAGGAATTGAAAGCAGAGCTATTACTGAAGCATTTGGTGCATATGGCAGTGGAAAATGTATAAGTAAAGATACTGAAGTATGTTATTTTAATGATACAAGAATGCATGTAGAGTCTATTGAAAAAACTTATAATAAATATAAAAATAAAATTGGAGAAAAAAATTTTGAAGAAGGATGGACAGTGCCTGTTTCAACAGTAAAAGTTCTTTCGTGGAATAAGGGTAAACTAGAAATTAATAAAGCATCACATTTATATAAAGAAAAAGTAGAAAAATTATTTATTATTAAAACAAAAAGAGGAAGAGTTTTAAAAGTAACTGGAAATCACAAGATTCTTAGTTTTAATAATGGTGTAAACTGGAAGAGTGTAAAAGAATTAAATTTAGGAGATTTAATTGCTTCTCCTAAAGAAATAAATCTAAGTACAGAAAAAACTTATAGTGAAGATGATGCATATTTTTTAGGCTTGTTTGTAGCTGAAGGAACTTTTAATCCTTTTTCAATTTGTATTTCTTCCAAAAAAATTCAGGAATGGGTTTGCAATTATATAGAAAAAAAATTCGGTTATTCACCAACAGTAAGAATTTCTAACAAAAATGGAATTGAAATTTATACTATTTTATTAAGAAACTCTACAAGAATCGTGATGGATGGATTGGATAAATGCAATGCTGGAACTAAATTTATTCCAGAAGCTGTTTTTTTATCTTCAAAAAATGTCATTTTATCATTTTTAGGAGGGTATTTTGATGGAGATGGAGAAGTTTCTTTAGAAGATATTTCAGCAACAACAAAAAGTGAAAGATTGGCTGTTCAACTATGTTATCTTCTTTTAAGATTAGGAATTAGCGCAAGCATAAAAGAAAGAATAACTAAAAAATATGGTATATTTAAAGTAATAAGAATAAGCGGAGAAGATAGAGAAAAATTAAAAGAAGTTAAATTTAAAATAAAAACTTTTAATCCGCAGATAAAAAATAGTTCTTATGGTTATAATAGAAAGATAATTTCTTTTATTTCTGAACTTTATAAAGAGAGTATTGGAGGAAATAGAGGTAGTTTAAGAAAAATTGTTGGAAAACTTAATACTCAAAGCACAGCATATCAAAATTTAATCAATAAATCTCATGCAAATGCAATTAATACTAAAACTTTAGATAAAATAGAAAATATATTTACTTCTCAAAAAGATATTTTTATTTCAATTATAAAAAGATTAGGGGAAGATGAATTTAGTATTGGTTTGTTGAAAGAAATTTATCTTCAATTACCTTTTGCTTTTAATAGTCTTGCTGAACAAATGGAAATTAAAAAATCAAGTATAAGAAACTATTATAGCAGAAGAATTCCAAAAAACAAATTAGAATTATTAAAAAATCTTATTATTAATGAATTGAAAACCAGAGTTGATACGATTTATTTAACTATTGAAATTATTTCAGAGATAAAAATGTTTAATTGGGATACTATAGAATCTATTGAGGTTGTTGATTATAGTGATTATGTTTATGATTTTGTTGTTCCAAAAGGACATTCTTTTATCGGGGGAAATATGCCTACTATGATGCATAATTCGCAATTAGGATTTACCCTTTCTGTAAATGTTCAACTGCCTGTTGAAAAAGGAGGAGCTAATGGAAAAGCAGTATTTATTGATACAGAAGGAACTTTTAAACCATCAAGAATAAAACAAATTGCAGAAGCAATAGGAGCAAATCCTGAAAAAGTTTTAAGTAATATATTCGTAGCAAGAGCTTTTAACAGTGATCATCAAATATTGCTTATTGAAAAAATTTCAGAGATGATTAAAAACGGAGAGCCAATTAAATTAGTTATTGTTGATTCATTAACAGCACATTTTAGAGCTGAATTTACAGGAAGAGGCCAATTAGCAGACAGACAGCAAAAATTAAATAAATATCTGCATAATTTAATGAAATTAGCTGAACAGCATAATATTGCAGTTTATGTTACAAATCAGGTTATGGCTAATCCTGCCCAGATGTTTGGGGATCCTACAACAGCTATTGGAGGGAATATAGTTGGGCATGCCTGTTTAATAGGAGATAGTTTGATACAGTTATCTGATGGAAGTATTATTGAAATTAAAGATATGAAAGAAGGAAATAATGTTAAGGCAAGTGATTTTAATAAAATGGAATTAACTGATGAAAATAATGAAAAGATTTTTATTAATCCAAACATTGAAGAGATTTATAACATAAAAACAAATAATCAAATAAATTGTTCTTCTTTACATAGATTTTTTAGTATTGATAAGTTTGGAATCATAGAAAAAGAAGCGAAAGATTTGAAAGAGGGCAATTTTATTGCTCAAGCAAAGAAAATTGAGATTAATGGAGAAGAAAGAAGACTTCCTTTTTTTAAGATTAAAGGTATTGGTAATTTAACCAAAGATTCTACTAAGTTTGTTAAAGATGAATTAAAAGATAAAAATGTTTCAAGAAAAGAAATATGTAATAAAATAGGAATAACTCCTAGACAATTTAGAAGAGTTTTAAATCAAGAATATCCTACATCGTTTGATGTTTTAGAAAATCTAAATGAATATTTTTCTGGAAGTCAAGTTTTACAGATTAAGCCTGTTTTTAGCCATAAATATAAAAATCTTCAGATGCCTGAATTTTTAACTCCAGAATTAGCTCAAATCTTTGGTTACTTTTGGGGAGATGGATGTTTAGAACAAAGAAGTTTAAGCTTTAGAGATGAAAGAAAAGAAGTTTTAGAATGTTATCAATTATTATTCAAGAAGGTGTTTAATATTCAAGGAAGTATCAATGCTGTTCATGGAAAAAATTGTTTTAGCTTAGACATAAACTCTTCAGAAATTACTGGCTTTTTTGATTCTTATTTAAATATAGTTTTAAATGAAGTGGGAAAATCAAAACAAGAAATTGCAGGGGCATTTATTAAAGGATTTATTGATGCTGAAGGGCATATAAATAAAAAAAGAGCTTATGTAAGTGTTTCTCAAAAAAATCCTAAAATATTAAAATATCTGCAGTTATTTTTGTTAAGGTTTGGAATTAGAAGCACAATTAAGTTTAATATTGGGAAGAAAAAAATGAATGTGTTAAGAATTATTGATAAAGATGTTAAAGAATATGTGCAAATAGGATTTACTGCTTCTGATAAGCAAAGAAGACTTTTGGAAAGTGTTGAAGCACAGAGGAATAAATATTCTTATGAAATGATGCCTATAAAAAGAAAAGAATTAAGAAACTTGCTGGAATTATGTGGATTAAAATATTCAAAGGTAATAAAATCAAGAACTACTGATTATGAATGGGTAAGCAGGAAAGAATTGGAAAGAGCATTTAGTGTATTAATGAATTGTAATATTACAGACAGGCAGATAAAACAAAAAATTAACTTTATTTCTAAGATACTTAATTCAGATATTTATTTTGAAAAAATAAGGGAAATAACTGTTAAAGAAAATAATAGTAAAGAATTCTTTTATGATTTTTCAGTTCCTTCAAAAGAAAACTATATTGCAAATGGTTTTATTGTTCATAATTCTACATACAGAATGTATTTAAGAAGAGGAAAAAAAGATTCAAGAGTTGCAAAATTAATTGATTCTCCAAATCTTCCTGATAATGAAACAGTTTTCTTTTTGACAGAAGCAGGAATTAGAGATGGAAATATAGATGAAGATTGAAAAGATTAATATTTATGTTAGTTTAATTTTGATAATAATTTCTGGTAGTTATATAATTTAGGGAGTATTGATAAAAGTATTAATCTAACTTAGTGTCCTAAAATAAGGGTGCAGTCCAGAATGTATTTAATGTAAATAATTATTTAAAATTTGGGTGTTATTTTAGGTATTAAATTCAATGGATTTATGGGATTTATATTAAGCATTAATATAGTTTATAAATCTTAGATATTTTGGTATTTGGATAAAAGGAGTTAATATAAATATTAAAGTAAAATGGGTTTAATTAATAATTTGATTGATTTTGTCATGCATATTGACAAATATCTTGGGGTTATTATCCAGGATTATGGAATTTTGACATATGTTATTCTTTTTTTGATAATTTTTCTTGAAACTGGATTAGTAATAACTCCTTTTCTTCCAGGAGATTCATTAATTTTTGTAGCTGGAACTTTTGCTGCAAAAGGTTATTTTAATGTTTTTCTGCTTTTTTTTATTCTTTCTTTTGCTGCAATAATCGGAGATACTGTAAATTATTGGATTGGAAATTATTTTGGAGAAAAAGTTTTTTCAAAAAGCAGATTTTTTAAAAAAGAATATTTGGAAAGAACAAAAAATTTTTATGAAAAACAGGGAAACAAAACAATTGTTATAGCAAGATTTATTCCTATAATAAGGACTTTTGCTCCTTTTGTTGCAGGAATAGGAAAAATGAATTATTCTAAATTTTTGGTTTACAATATAATTGGAGGGGTAGCATGGGTTTTTCTTTTTCTTTTTGGAGGATATTTATTTGGAGAAATTCCATTTGTGGAAAAAAATTTAACATTAGTTATCTTTATAATTATCTTTATTTCTATACTTCCTCCAATTATAGAATATATTAGAATAAAGCGAAAAAAAGCTGTTGAAAAAGTTAATTAGTAAATAATAATCTATAATTTAATATATTCTTAGAGATGAACTTTTATTATAATATTCTATGTGGTTTTGTCATTAATTATAACTGCTATTCATATTGACATTTAATTGATTTTATGATTAACTTTATATGCTTCTTATTTTATAGCACATTTTAAGTGAATATATTAATGGATAAGGGTATTTTTAAATTAGGGATACTAAATTACTTTGATTATAAGTATATAAACGCTGTAAGTTAAGATTATGAGATGCTTATTATTTAATGTAGATTGTATGTAAATTCATGAGTAACAAAAGAGCTATCATTTAATTGAAACTGTATTTAAATGAATTATTAATTTTTTTATCAAATTCAATATTTTATACTCTTGTTTGATTTTTTAAACCAAGAGTCTTGTTGATTATATCATAAGTTTGTGGATATATTTCCGGATTTAATATTTCTTCATGAAGATATTTAAAATTCAACTCATTACAACTCCCTTTTATGTAATAATTTACTGCCTGATTCAAGAATTGGCTTGAGTTTTTTACAATTCCATCTCCTGTTTGATTTCCCATATAACAGCCAATTCCTATGAGATTATAAATCGGGACATTCTCATTTGGAATAGAATTTAAATTATTTATTAATATGCTATTTTTACCCATATCTTCACATGCTGATGTTGTTCCAATTATTGAACAGGAACTTTTTAATTTATCATCAATTCCATGATTTGGAACTGTAATCAGGATTAACTTATCTATATTTTCTCCTCCAAAAATCTGGATATATCTTCTTACAACTAATCCTCCCATACTATGAGCAACAATTATCACTTTGTTTTTGTTTGTTCTGTATTTTACAAGTTCAATTATATTTTTCAGCCTTATTGCATAAGTATCTATATTTCCTGTTTTAGAAGAAACTATTGTTTCTCCATTTTCACTTTTGTATGCATCAAAATAATAACTTGCTGTAACTGTTATAGGAGTATTGATTTTCCCCCATAACCCTCTTGGTTCATTTGACTGGCTTATTACCAATGATCCTGCATCTATATAATTATTATATGAAAGCTTTTTCTTTATTTTTGCAAAATCATCAAGACTATAGTCTGCTGGAAGAGATTGATATATGCTATGGCCATGAAGGAAAATAACAGGGTAATTTTTTTCAGAGCAATTTTCATTGCAACATTTTTCACATTTTCCGTGCAAACAACATAAAGACAAGGGTTCATTTAATGATATTTCAGGAATTAATAAGTTCAGCGAAACATTTTCTATTTTTGCTAAATTTTCTTCAGTTATATCTATATTATTTCGGCAGATATAACCTGTTTCTTTTTCTGCTTTATATAAATCTGTTACTTCTGAAGAAATATTTTCTATTGTGGCTTCTTTATCTATCAAATAAGATTTTTGGTTAAAGTTTGAAACTGCTTTGTTGAAATTAATTATAGTATTATTAAGTTCTGCACATAAAGATTCATTGAAATTTACAGATATTTCTTTAAGGCTGCTGCTTAAATTAGACAAGTCATCAACTAAGTTATTATAAATTAAAATAGCTGAAATAACCCCTGAATTAAAATTCTCTGCTTCTTCATTCAGATTATTAATCTTGCTTTTTGTTTCTGGAAGAGTTAACTTAAGTATATTGAAATCTTGAACTTCCCATAATTTTTTTAGATTTATTAAAGAGCTGTTTAGTTCTATAAGTTTCTCTGATAAATTTCCTGATTTTAATGAAAAACTTTCTGTAATTATTGTTTTATTCATTGCAATTATATTGAGGTATGATTCCTTGAGATTTTTGTTTGAAGAATAAAGTGTTTTTTCCAATGAAATAATTTCCTGTTTTGAGTTTTCTTTAAATTTCTTTTCTTCTTGATTAAGTTCGTTATTTAATGTAATAAGAATTACTCTTTCGCTTTTTTCTCCGCTTGTATAGCAAAATTTTGTTTTTTTGCTTTTGCAGCTTATTTCAAATCTGTTTAGGATTTGGTCCTGGGAGAATTCGTTTCTTTTAAAAGGATATATCAATGATTTTGAAAAGATAGACACTATCTTAAAATTTCCAGAATCTATAGTTTTATCCTTGCTTATATCAGTAAATTCATATTGACATTCTGCTATGCAGAAAGGATTCATTGTTACTAAAATCTTAAAAGTTACATTTTCCTGTGAATTTTCTTTAAAAAAGATGTTATCTTTATCTACAGAAACTTTTACCAAGATATCATTGCCTAAGATAAATTTTGTGTAAAAATATAGCTGTATAAAAATTAATGTTAAAATTGAGAGCAATAATATAATCATTATTATTCTGATATACTTGTAAACTCTTTTTTCTTCTGGATTTTTTCTTGATTTAATAAGCCCAAATATAAAATAAAAAAGAAAAGCCAATACTATTGCAGAAAGCCAGGCTGACCATGAAGCCCTGAAATTTGATAAAAAAGTAATATAGTTTTGAAAAGGAGAGCCATACTGGATAAACAGCCAAATAAATACAAAAGAAGGCAGGAATCCTAAGATAAATGAAATTACAAATCTCAAAACAAACCCCTTTTTATTCATAAATTATTAATAGCAAAAGAATTTAAAAAACTGCCTATGTTTAAAGATTAGAGAAGTATTAAATTGAAATGATAGGCTGATAGGTTGATATAGAGGGAAATTATAATTAAAGTTGTAATAATTGAGCATTGTTAAGTACACTAAATACTAATTATTAGTTCTTAATTACCTAACTGCTACAATTAAAGATAAATACGATAAACTTATATAGGTGTAGCCGTTAATATAT